>BNJT01001725.1_pt1 | contig 296144 bp, 370 predicted proteins | sample 8540491 | NCBI WGS metagenome assembly BNJT01 (sample SAMD00202455, study PRJDB9452) | human saliva metagenome | host: Homo sapiens | reverse complement strand
CTTTTTCTCCAAGCCTGCGCTCTTAAGGAGTTTTTGTCCCTTATCTGCATTTTTACTGAACTTTATCAAATACATTACCACTCCTCATTCGGGTCATAACTTGTACATTCCGATAAATCTTCTTCCTTTGACGCTAAAATACTTTGGCTCAAACCCGAATACTATTCAAATACAATGTTTCCTGAATGGCTTTCCAATCCTCTTCACCGACTAATACCGCATTTTTTTTCCCTCTATTGTTGGTAATCGTGATTGGCTGAGAAGATTCATTTACCTCTGAAACCGTCTGATACAGGTTTGCTCTTACCTTAGTAATACTGATTGAAGTCATTGCGTATCTCCTTATCTCCTTATCTCCTTATCTTCTTATCTTCCTTCTGTATTGCATTTTCATAAGCTTTTCTATGCCTCATTATACCGTACTTTATTACGTACGTCAAAGTATGTTTTATGATAGTTCAATCAATTACTCTCATCATCCATCTCTATAAGCTCATGCGCTTTTCCTTTACCCTCACGTAATTCTTTTATGGATTTTTTCAGCGAACGCATATTGCTTTCTGAATAGAAGGGGTCAACACTTTGTTGTCCTATCTCATAAATTTCCTCTAACGTAATTCGCTCCGTATTTTTCTCAACAGGAAAGTCTTCAAATCCGGAAAGACTGACCAGCCAATAGTTTTTATTCTTCGCAGGAAATGGCTTTGCTTTTTCCAATAATTCTTCATAAATTGCCGCATCTATTTTTTGATTTCTCCACTTTACCTCGGCAAATAAATAGCGGTCCTTTCCATCAAAGGCAAGTAAATCAATTTCGGATTCCTTCTTTCTGATTTTGTCCGTTCCCCACCAGTTTCCATAATCTTCCGGTAGGAAGTCCAACTCTCCTTTTCGCAGTCTTTGTTCAAAAATATTCTATGACAATCTGCTCAAATACAGTCCCCATATATTCATTCAGTTTTGGCTCAATCTGCTTTTTCGTATACAAGTTCTCCCAAATCCATATTGAGCAAGTTCAAATTTTTCTGTACGAAAATGTACCAAAAACGAAACATCGTATCCTTGATCCTATAAATAGGGCGCTTACTTTTACGGTCTAAAACCGGTGTTTTCTTCTCAATGATTCCAAGCTCCAATAAGGAATTCAGATAATGACTGAGTCCCCACTTTGCATATTTAATTTTGTTGCAATTTCATTTTAGCTTGCTTGCCCCTGCCGAAATCACAAAAAAGAATATCATTGTAAAGCTTTGGGTTGTCTCAGCTCTTGCTTTTAAGAGATTATCGGGCTCTTCGAATAATCTTCCGCTGGGTTTCAGGAAATTACGAATAATATTGCTTTTTAAATCTACATTTTCATCAAAGAAGCTTAAGTATTCCGCAATCCCCCCGGTAATGCCATAGACAATTGCCTTATCTCTATAACTATAGGAAGGGACAAACTCTGCCGCTTCCAAATAGCCAAAGGGCTGAACCTTTAACTGGCTGGTTCGTCGTCCGTAAAGCGGACTTTTGTAGCCCAGTACCTGATTTTCCATGAAGTTCATGGAAGAGCCGCACAAAATCAGGAAGAGCTTGCTCTTCTCCCTATACTCATCAATCAGTTTTTGTAATAGGGAGGAAATATGCTCCACACTTTGGGCTAAATAGGGATACTCATCGATGACAAAAATGATTCTATGCTCTTCCGCATAGGCAAACAAATAGCGAAGGGCTTTCTCAAAATCCTGAAAATCGGGAAGCCCCTTTAGATTCCCGCAAGCTTCATAGATTGCTTGTGACAAAAGGCTCAGGTTGATAAGTGCATTGGATTCCAATGCCACAAAAATAATAGCCTCTTTTTAAAAATTCTTTAATCAGGTAGGTTTTCCCTACTCGTCTTCTGCCGTAACTAACCGATAAAGCAAAAATGCCTTTCTCGTATTCTTCTTCTAATTCCCTTAATTCAAATGCTCTTCCTATAAAGCGCATAAAATCACCTCCTGAAAACGGGATATCGCGCATACTCATGATACTTGTCAGGAACATTATAAAATGCAATATCGCATTATGCAATAACATACTTTTGCATATTACGATATTGCATTTTTACTTAGCAGGATGCCTTCTCCTTGTTTTTATTTTACAAGAAATACTCCGCCTCGCCGGCAGCTATCTCTTCTTCAAAAGCTCTATCGGATTTCCCTCGTAAAGATAAATCATGCTGTCGTAGCGCTGAACGGGAGCCCCCTTCACCCGATAAGAATTCGGGAAAAAGCGCATAAGGAAAGAGTAGCCCTCTCCCAGCTGTAACATTTCCATCGGCGTATGAATCAGCTGATAAACTTTGCTTTTCTCGTCTGTAATGCTTGAAAAATACAAGGCATATTGCTTTCCCTTTGCAAATCTTGCCTGTGCCGCCAAAGGGTCTACGGAAACAAAGCTCTGCACCTTTCTCTTCGCTTCTCCAAGCACCTTTGATATTGTCTGTTACTTTCCAGACATCCGTTCCAATAGCATAATAGGCTTCCCCGAAGTCCTTGGTCAATAGCACGCCCATGCTGTTATAAATCGGATTTTCCTTCTGAATGTGTCCGTCATGCGCAGAAATAACAAGCTTTCCGGAACCAATTTTTTGCTCCATTTCCAGGATTTTCTTCACATTTTTCTTCCATATCCCGGTCCCGAAGGACAGAGGAATCCTCTTTGGAAAGCCAGGTTTCCGCCGCTTGGCGGACAGTATTTAACTCCATCAGAAAGTCTTGATTCTCCTTAAACGCTTGTTTATCTATACCGCCCTGATGGTCATTGGAGACCTGCTTTTCTGTAGCGTCCTGCTCATCCGCTGTGTTTCCCCTCTCCCTCTGCGCCTCTTCCGGACTCTTCTCCGCCTTTTCCTTTAAGCTGTCCAAAAAGGCGATGACTTCTCCTGCATTCGTTGCATTTAAACTGAAATTCTCACGCTTTATGCAGTCCAGATTTTTTGAAAACTCCTCTTCACTCGTCAGCTTATGAGACAGGCTGTATTCCTTTAAAAAGGCATAGCTTCCCTCAGGATCTTGCATATCACAGCCGTAGAAGCGGACTTTCTTCTCCTCCGGAGCGCTTTCATTCCACTCCCGCATCCAGGAAATGAGCTCTGCCATTTCTTTGGTATGGTAAATGGGAAAGGCGAACTTCTGCACCATTTCCTCGGCGCTTCCTTCTCCTCCTTGAATATAGCGGTTTATTTCCGCACATTCTCCATAGTCCGCCTCCAGAGCAAATGCCGTAAAGCCCCGTTTCTCCACCATTTCCTTGAAAAACGGATAGCTTCAGCTCCTGCATTTCTTTTTACAGCCATGGGCAGCCTCTCCGATAGAAAGGATGGAAATATTCTCCGGTATATACTCTGCGGAGAGGGGCTTCATCTCCGTCTGTACAGCCTTAATTTCTCGATGAGACTGCAATTCCTCTAACTTTAATTTCCCAAAATAAAACAAAATACAGACAATAAGAAAAGCTGTCAACGTAAGCGCAATTTTCCCCAGAATTTTCAAAAGTTTCCCTATTATTTTCATCGTTTTTCCTCACATTTTTATTCTACTATCCACGTATAGGCTTTTTGGGTCAGCCGAAAAATCACAAGATAAACTAGCGCGAAGACAAGAAGTACCGCGGACAAACAGCCGGCATAAAGGGTCAGGCTTCCCACTCCGAAAAGTCCCAGCAGTCTGAAAACAATCTTGGAGGCTACTAGACAGTGCAGGGCTGCCACCGCTAAGGGGCCGAAGAACAGCCATAGAATCTGAGAGTCCCCTGTCTTCTGAATCAAACGGTCTGAAAGCCCCAGTTTCTTCATGATTTGCATCTTTTCTCTGTCTTCATAGCCTTCGCTGATTTGCTTGTAGTAGCTGATTAATACCGTGCCTGTCAGGAAAAATGATGCCAATCAGCACCCCTAAGAATAAAAACCGCCGTTTACTTCATATTGCGATTGCAGGTATTCGCCCTTATTTTCTACAGAATACCTAGCGTTTCCCTTTGAAATCCGAAAAATGCCTTCAGCTGTTTCTTTTAAGGCACTGTACTTCGGCTGATATGCCTCCCCGGAAATCCTTTTCAGATTCCAATGGGTGCTAAATTCGATGCCGATAGATTCACTGCGATGCTCCTTAGGCTGTAAACATTTCTCTATATATTCCATGGTAGCAAGATCCCGCACCACAATGCCGTAGCTTCCTAAAGCCACCATGTCCACCGGCAAGATATTCTGAATTTCGCTCACCTGAAACACCCGATCTCCGATTTTCAAACTGCCCGGCTCCTTCGGCGTATTTCTATTGTTGCAAAGCAGAATTTCATTTTTCCCCTAAAGAAATATGCTTCTGAAAACGGGCATTGTAGCCGGATAAATCATAAAGGATAATCATATTGGGATCTTTGGCATTCGCCATGTTCTCTTGCCCTTGCACAGGGAGGATTTGACCTTCCTCTACATGAGCCCGCGGTAGCAAGCGTTGCCATGGTATATAAACCTTCTACCTCGGAAGGCTCGTTCACGCTTTCCAGCACCATTTGATTTAAAGACTGCTTCAAGTCTTCCCCTTCCTTTTCCGGATAGGAAAATGGGGAAAGCTCCATACTATATTCTCTGGAAAATAAGCTGTTTCCTTATTCTGAATATTTGCGTACATACAAATGGTAGTGGCAAGGCTCAAAATCACCCCCGTACTTAAGATGGAGATGCTCGCAAGAGAAACCGCATTTCCCCTGATACGATAAAGAAGTCCGCTGATACTTAAGAACTTCTCCGGCTTGAAGTAAGAAGGGCGCCTTTTCTCCATTTTCAAAAGCAGCACGGAAAAGGAAATATACAAAAGATAGGTCGCAAGAATCACCGCCAGTACCGCAAGGAAAAAGTAAGTAAAGGAAGACAGTAAGCCTTGGATCAAAAGCGCAATGCCGTAACCGATGCCGAGGAAAAGGAAGCCGATAAGAGACAGGAGCACTCTGGACTTCGAGTTCACCCTCCCCTCATGTCCTTTTTGTAAAAGCGCCATCGGGGTGGAAAAGGAAATCGAAAACTGCTGCGGAGCAAGGTGAAAAGATAGAGGACAAAGAGCAAAACCGTAGTATAGAGCAGGGCGGGAAAAAACTGAAGGAAAGTCCATCAAACTCCCCGCCACGTCTTTCATGATGAAGTTCAGCATGAGAAAGACCATTGCCCAAAGAGATATCCGCCCACAATGCTCAGTACCGGGATAAAAAGCAAAGAGGCAGAAAAAAATTCAATGGCAATAATCTTTCGGATATGCTTCTTCTCCAAGCCCAATATGCCATAAAGGGCAAACTCCTTATTTCGTTTCTTCAGCATGAAATTGACTGCATACTGGATAAAAAATAAAGGTAAAAATGCAAAGAAGAATCGTACCGACTCGGATAAAAAGGGGCAAGTCCCTATGACGTGTTTCAACATAATGATTTCCCAATAAAGAAGCCATAATAAAGAAAAAGCATTCCCATAATCCCGGAAGAAAGTACAAAAGGGTATTTCTAAAAGCCGATTCGCCCGGAGGTTTTTAAAGGCGAAGCGTCTTGCCATAAAAAGCGCATACCTATTCCTCCTTCCTTTTCTCTCTGTGAAAAGCATCCTTTTGCGCCATCTCCCTTTGCCTATCATAAGGACTTTCCGGGCGAAGCGCATTCTGCTTCTTGCTCAGTACAAGCTGTGCCTCGGAGATGCGCTCCATAAAATCACGCTATGCCTCCTCATTTCCACGATAAATCTCATGAAAAACCACGCCGTCTTTGATAAATAAGACTCTATCGGCATAAGATGCCGCCTGAAGGGAATGGGTTACCATCAAAATAGTCTGTCCTTCTGCATGAATCTTATGAAAAAGCTGTAAAATCATCTCTGAAGAGGCGGAATCCAAAGCGCCTGTGGGCTCATCCGCAAGAAGGAGAGAGGGGTTCGTTATGATGGCTCTGGCAATGGCGATACGCTGTTTTTGTCCACCGGATATCTCATAGGGATACTTCTCTAAGAGTTCCTCTATTCCCAGAATCCTCTGCATTTTCGCTAAGCGCTCCTGTATCAGACTTTCTTTCTCTTCCGATAAAAACAAGGGAAGGAAAAACATTATCCCGGTTATTGAACTGATCCAAAAGATTAAAGTCCTGAAAGACAAAGCCCAGCTCCTTTCTTCGAAAGGCGGAAACTTCCTCTTTCTTGAGTCTTCCCACATCCCTTCCATTTATTAGAAGAACACCGGAGCTGGGGCTGTCCAGGTGGCAAGGATATTTAAGAGGGTAGTCTTTCCTGCACCGGACTCTCCCATAATCGAGATAAACTCCCCTTTTCCACGGAGAAATTCACATCCCGAAGGGCTTCCGTGCTAAGATTCTTGGTCTGATAGACTTTCTTGATATTTTTACATTCTAGAAATGGACATTCGTTTTAAACTCCCTTCTACTGCCTAGCTTCCTTTTCAGGAAGCCTTGGAACAAGAAGAAGTATAAAACGAATATCCGATTTGTGCCTTTATTTAAGATGACAAAAAAGGTGGGAAACTTACAGAATTGTAAGATTGGAGGCGTTTGGGATCAGTTTTTAAATGGCAAAGAATACTGTGTTCAAGGCTCCGCTTTAAAAATAGAAAAAGCACAATCCCATCATCAGCTCGGAAAACGCAAAGTAAAGCAGCTTCCCACCGCCACGGTAGATTCTACCGATACGGAAATCTGCAAAAATCCGGCAATCTTTTGCACCATATAGAGTCCCAGTCCGCTGGACTTCTCCGTAGCTCTGCCATTAAAGCCGGAATAGCCCGGTCAAAGATTTTCTTTAAGTCGGAAGAGGGAATTCCGATGCCCGTATCCTGTATCCGAAGAGAGGAACTTTCCCGGTCAAAAGAAAAAGCTGATACTGCCTTCTTTCGTATACTTTAGAGCATTGGAAAGAAGCTGCTCTAAGAGAATCGAAAGCCATTTTTCATCGCTGATCACTTCCACCTTTTCTCCGCTACTCGCAGCACTTAGTCCCTCATAATGGAGGGACAGTTGTTTTCAATAAAAATGGGAGCGTACTTTTTGAACAGACGTTTTAAACAGGCTTCCAAATCCACCGGATGAATATCCATATCGGCAGAACGGTTCTGCATTTTCAAATAATTCATCGCCATGTTGCTGTACTCTTCAATATAAAACATTTGCTCCTCGAGCTTCTTTTTATGCTCACTATCCGTTTTTTTCGAAGAAGGAGCTTGGACACGGTAATCGGTGTTTTAATCTGATGCACCCAGAGAAGAAAAATACTCGAAAGCTCCCTCTTTTCCTCTATCCTCCTGCGTTCTTCTTCCTTTTTCTCCTCCTCCATCCGCTCCAAAGCTTTTTCCGGGCTTTCCTTCCGGACAAAGGAAAAAAGTAGCCAAGGACGAGATAGACAAAGAACAAAAAGCTGCTTAGCTCCGCCCCTAAAAACAAAGTAATTCCGTGGCAGATGTCCAAAGAAAAAATCCCTCCGAAAAGTGACAGCAAAAGCAGGAAAAACCGAAGAGCTCATATTTCGTTTGAAGATAAGCTTTGAATCTGCTTTTTGATTTGCATAATGTTTTGCTGTCTCCTTTTTATAGTTTCTTTTCCAATGGTAACTTTTCAAAGTAGTGGTATTTCTGAATAGCGATTTTTCTATATAACAGCATATTTTATAGTACTTTCGTAAATAGCGTTTTCTTGTACTACAACACTTTTTCTATATCATTACTTTTTCTAACACTAAAAATACCCAATCCCTTTCTTGGTTTGGATCAAATCTCTAAGCCCACAGCAGAAAGCTTCTTTCCGAGCCTTGTGATATTGACGGAAAGGGTGTTGTCATCCAGAAAATCCTCTCCCTGCCAGCAATGATTCATAATTTCTCTTTTTGAAATTCCGCCCTTGGCTAAGAATAAGCACTCCAAGATGAGCAGTTCTGTCTTTGTTAAGTCGATACGAAAGCCTTCTCCCTGAAGAGCCGCCTTTGCTAAGTCCAGCTGCAATCCCTGAAAAGAAAGCTTGTCCTGCACTGCGGTGTATTCGTAGGTTCTTCGAAGCAACGCCTGAATCTTCGCCCTTGTCACATATAAATCGATGGGCTTCACAATATAGTCATCCGCACCGAATTGCATGGCCTGCACCATGTCCATGGACTCGCTGTGGGACGAAAGAAAGAGGATGGGGACATGGGAAAACTTACGGATTTTTCCGTCCAATAAAAATCCGTTATAACAGGGTAAGCTGATGTCCATAAGAATCAGCTCGGATTACACTCTTCCACTTCATCGCTCACTCTTTGAAAATCCTTTACAGATTCTACCGTATAGCTCCACTGCATAAGTTCATCCTTTAACAGCCTTACGATATTCTCTTCATCTTCTACTATAAAAAAATCTTCATATTTCCGGCCTCACCTAATCTATCATTTTTTCCCTTACAGCGCCCTCTTCGGGCAGACCTTACACATTCCATACACAGGATGCAATCCGTCCCGTTTTTTTCTCTTCCCTGAATTATCCGTCATTTCCACATCCATGGGACAAACTCTCTTACATTTTCCGCAGGAAATGCACTTCTCTTCATCACAACGAATCCGTACTAAAGAAAAAAATAACTCTGCAGGCTTTTAGAAATACGGTAACCGGGCAAATGTATTTACAAAATGCTCGGTTATCCTTGCAAAAGAAAAAGCCAGCGCTATTCCTACAAGATAATAAGCGAGATTTCCCGATAAGGAAAGCCCAAAACATAATCCTTTCCAAGTTTCCTACCTTCAAAAGAAACAAAGTGGAAACAAAGAGGAAAGACAAAGCAAAAAGTCAGATAGCGAATCCAGCCAATATTTTTCCGGGAAGCACCTCGGTCTTATAGGGCAGAAAAATCCAAAAACCATAGCAGTCCAACAGGCATAGCCGCAGAAGCCTCTTCCAAAAATCAAAGGCCCGAAGATTTTCGCCACGGCATAATGAATGGTAGCGGCCTCGAAGACACCGGTAAATAAATAGTACCAGAAGCCCTCGATTTGCATATTTTCCCGGTTGATAAGCCCTAAATAAACAAGCATATACAGCCCCACCAGAAGCTGTACCACACGGCGGGCATGGGGATATTTTCTTCCGAGCAGAAAAAGTCCGAAAGATAGTGAGATTCCGATATAGCTAAAGTTTAAAAGATAAAAAAGATTATGCTTTGTAAGCCAAAGGCTCACCGCCACTATTTCAAAAACTCCGCCGATTAGAAGCACCAAAGCATATTTTTTCAAGAAATCGCGCAAATAAAATCTCCTCTCCTATGTAATTCCATTCTGCTTTGAGTCCTAGAGGTTAAAACTAAACTATAGGACCACTCTGAGTTATAGAGCAAAATATATTGCAGAAAGATTGTCTCGGTAAATTGTATGCTTATCGTTTCTTATTTTCAAGTTCTGCTGCGCAATTGTAATTTAATGAAAGGCAACTTATAATAGTTCCGCTATAGAATGACATTTTGTAGAAGAAACCGATCCCCGCTATGTAAACTTTGAATTAGATAGTTACTGGATGGGCGATGCCGGAGTGGATGTTCCCGCCCTAAAGGAGAAACTGGGTGGACAAAGATTCTATAAAGAGTCTGCAAAAAAGTGCAGATTTCATGAAGACGGAATTAACACAATCCGGAAAGTAAGAAAGAAATAGGGGCGAATTGCAAAAACATTTACGGGGGGCTTGTGCTTATGAATATTGAATATTATAGAAAAACCATACAAAAGATGTATGAAGCAATAGCGGTTATAGAGGGCTAAAGGATCTAAAAGAGGGAAATACCGAAGAGGGAGCCGAGACCATGTGCAAATTAAAGGAGAAATTCTTACTGAAGTAAACGAAAAATAATCTATATACTTCCTATTCTTTATGGTTGAAGAAACTTAGATGAACTGGTTACTTCGTTTTATAATGACAATGTATTGATAACAAACGAATTTTGATGTATCCTATCATAAAGTCAATAAGCGAAAAAGCAATTTAGAAATATCTGATTGGAGGTACTTTGCATGGCAACAACTAATTTAAACATCAGAACCGATAAGGATATTAAAGAGCAGGCGGATCAAATATTTTCCAAGCTGGGACTGAATATGACTACCGCCATCAATATATTTCTTAGAACAACTATCCGCGAAAACGGGATTCCTTTTTCTTTAAAACTGGATACTCCAAATGAAGAGACGGCTACTGCCATCGAGGAAGGACGCCGTATTGCCTTAGATAGTAGCGTAAAATCCTATAAAACCATGGATGATCTCAAGGCGGCTTTGGAAGTATGAAATACGAAGTCAAGTTCACCAACCAGTTTAAGAAAGATTTTAAACTCGCTAAAAAACAGAATAAAGATTTAAATAAACTCTTCGATGTAGTAAATATTCTAGCAGAAGGCGGCATATTAGAGGCAAAATATCGAGACCATGACCTATCCGGTAAGTATAAGGGTACAAGAGAATGTCATATTGAACCGGATTGGTTGTTAGTATACGAAATTCAAAATGACGTTCTTGTCCTCATACTCTACCGTCTTGGAACTCACTCGGAATTATTTAAGAAATGAGCTGGAAAAATTAAACTATTTTACAGTTTTCAATGTTTAATTCATTTCCTCAATTCCCCTTCGGAAAGTCCTTCCTCTTTGCAAGAATCTTCTGGCATTGGCATTATTTTCCGTATGGAAAAGCTTATGATCATCGCAGTCATGTAGGAGGGCGGAAAGAGCAATAACTTCCTCTTCTCCCTGTCCTTCCATTTCGGCAATCATCATGGCATTTTTATATACTCGCAAGCTATGAGCTAGGTCGTGTCCATCTCCGTTTCCCTGAAAAAGCTTTGTGATATAGTCTACCGCCCTTTCGATTCTACTTTCTCCCATAAATTCGCATCTCCTCTATCAAATCATACACTCGCTCTCCGGAAAGAATCATTATCTTTCGATCCTGAAACAAAGTTCCGTAACGATCTTCCATTTGCCTCCAGCGCTCTTCCAACTCTCTTTCTTCCCGTTCTTTTTCTTCCGTGAAAATGTCGGAAAAGCTAAGCTGTCTTCCTTCATTTTCCTCCAAGCAAAGAAAGCTCCTCTCCTATGTGTATATAGTTATGTTTATATCTATGTATATATTTATGTTCATCCTTTTAACAGGATTTCTCATACAAAAAAATTCTATGTTTATACTTCAATATTTTCAAGTTCTTGCTCAGGAACAAAAACACAAAAAAAGAGCGGAAACCGCTCTTTTTACTGCCTCCTATATAGGCTTTTCCAAACTAAAAATCCTCAGCTTCTCAATGTATGATTGAAACGCTTAGCCCAACAAAGTCATAAGAATCGGCACAACGAGAATAAAAAGCACGGTACTGATGGTCACCACATTGGTGGAAAACTCTACATCTCCGTCTCCTTGGCTGGCCAAAATGGGGAGAACCGCAAGAGCCGGTGTAGCCGACTGAATCACAAAGGTATTGAATTCCTTTGTTGGCAGTCCTCTTCCTGTAAAGAAAAGTAAAGCATACATGATGGCGGGGGCAAGAATAAAACGCCCCACCACCGCAACTGCAGTGTCTTTATCTAAGTGAATGCTCTTAAGCCCCGCCTTTGCAAGAATAATTCCAATGTAAATCAAAGACAAGGGTGTTACAATATTCCCAATATAGGTCAAGGTATTTTCAGCAAAAGCGGGCACTGAAATTCCTAAAAGTAAAAATACCAAAGCAATCAGAAAGCCCACAAGAGGAGCCGGTAAAAGCTTCTTCCAGTCAAACTTTGTCCCCTCTTTCTTTTTCCCTCCCACACTGTCCGAGGTCATGATATAAACGCCCAAGGTCCAAGTGGAAATCGTATTGGTAATATAATAAATCAGGAAATAGGGTAGAGCCTCTTCTCCAATAAGAGCAATGTTTAAGGGAAGCCCAATGAAAATGGTGTTGGCATTTACAAAGGTATTAATCATGGTTCCCCGTCTTCCGGCACGAACTCCACATAGCTTTACCGCCAAAAAGCCGAAAATATAGGTTAAAGCAAAAGGCTCCCAAAGGTGTAAAAGCAAGCCTCCCGAAAGGCTGATGAGCTTATCTATGGTAAGATACTTTAATACCGAGACAAAAAATGGAAACCGGTAAAGCTACATTCATAATAAGCCGGGACAGATTCGGTCCGAAGCTCTCCGAAAAACCAGCCTTTTAGCTGCAAAATGTAGCCGAGAGCGATAATCACGATAATCGGAATAATACTTTTGTATCGAGGTGAGAAATACCGTCATTATCTCCTCCTTTTATTTATATTCCGGATACCACTTTAAGTCCCTTACCGCCTTTTCCATATCCTGCTCTTTTGCACGGGCAAGTCCCTGCTCCTTTGCCTTCTTTGCCACCGCTTCCGCTACCTTAATGGAAACCTCGCCCACATACTTAAAAGGAGGAAGCACCGGTGCACCAGGGCTTTGTGATATCGGTAATACCGGACAAAGGAATCTGCTGCTGCCGCAATCATTTCATCGGTTAAGAGACTTGCTTCGAAAGCCAGCATCCCAAGGCCCAGTCCGGGATAAATCAGGGCGTTATTTGCCTGCCCAATGATATACTCCACACCCTTATAAGAAACAGGGTCTGCCGGAATACCGGTTGCTACGAAGGCCTTTCCGTCTGACCAGGTAATCAGGTCTTCCGCCGTTGCCTCTGCCAGTTCTGTCGGATTGGACAAGGGGAAAATGCAGGGGCGCGCAGTATTCTGACACATCGCTTCCACAACTTCCTTGGTAAAGGTATTTGGCTGTGTAGAGGTACCTACAAGAATCGTCGCCTTTACCGTTCTTACTACCTCTGCCAAATCCGTTAATTTGTCTGCATTCGGGAAGTCGGAACGTTTCTTCGCAAAGGGTTTCTGCTGGGGTGTTAAATCCTCCATATCATCAAAGAGTAATCCCTGCTTATCCACCATGAAGAAACGCTGGTAAGCCTCTTCCTCGGATAAGCCCTCTCTCACCATTTCTCTGTGTACACGGGAGGCAATACCGGCTCCTGCCGTACCCCCGCCAAAACAAAGATAAACCTGATCCCTAAGCTTCTGTCCGCTGATGGCCATTGCCCCGAATACTCCGCCTAAGGTTACGATTCCTGTTCCTTGAATATCATCATTAAAAGTTGGGATCTTGGTACGATATTTTTCCAAAATATTCGCCGCATTTTCACGACCGAAGTCCTCCCAATGAAGATAGAGTTTGGGGAAAAGACGCTCAACAGTCTCTACAAATTGGTCAATAAAAGCATAGTAGCGGTCTCCATTCACTCGCTCATGCCGATTCCCCAAGTAGTTGGGATTGTTTCGCAGTTCTTCCCTGTTGGTACCGGCATCGATAACCAAGGGGAGAACACAGGCCGGATCAATTCCTGCGGCACCGCTGTATACCATCAGCTTTCCTACGGAAATATCCACACCATTGGTGCCCCAGTCCCCTATTCCGAGAATAGCTTCCGCATCGGTTACCACAATGAGACGGATTTCCCTGTCTCCTGCGGCATTCTTCAAGGTCTTTTCAATATTTTTCCGGATGGTTAATGTCCAAATAAGCCGCATACTGAGGATCCACAAAAGATCACTATAGCCCTCGATGGTTAACGAAAACCGTGGGATCATAAACAATAGGGTTAAATTCTGCCAAATGCTTGGAAAAAGATAGTAGAAAAGAGTACGATTGGTGTTGAAAATCTGCATGAGGAAGAGACGCTTTTCAGGTCATTTTCCTTCTTTTCCATCTGAGCATAGGGTCTGTGCCGCCTGCTCTTCAATGGTCTGCACGTGGGGAGGCAAAAGTCCGATCAGTCCTAATTTCTCACGTTCCTCCATGGTAAATGCCGTCCCTTGTTTAAAAAGGGATTGTTCAGAATTTCATGTGCTTTCATAAGATTCCTCCTGTTCATTAAGGAAAAGGGCAAACTGCCCTGTGAAGATGGTCCAACCATCCTATGTACGCACAATCTAACATCGGTAAAATTAAATTTCAATACAGCATAAATAGAATTAACAGAATCTACACAATTAACAAAAATGAACACAATTACAAAGTAGCAAGACTAAACACTTGTTTCTATGCGGTGAAGTTTCTCCTGCTCCAAAAATCTTCTGGCATTGGCATTATTTTCCGTATGGAAAAAGCTTATGATCATCGCAGTCATGCAGAATGGCAGAAAGGGCAATCATTTCCTCTTCTCCCTGCCCTTCCGCTTTGGCAATCGACATCGCATTTTTATATACCCGCAGGCTGTGGGAAAGGTCATGCCCATCCCCATTTCCCTGAAATAACTTTTGTGATGTACTCTATTGCTCTTTCTATTCTAGTTTTTTTCCATAAACGATATATTCCTCTATAACGCCATTGTACTATCCATGGACAAGCCGGGAAACATAATAACATTATTCACTATATTCTGCTCTGCTTCCCAGATGGTAAGCTTTTGTTGCATATTCATCCAGCTTTCTACAGAAGTCCCGGTTGCACAACTAATTCGAATCGCCATTTCCGGACTCAAGGAGACCTTTTTCATGTACAAATTCAGAAAGTACCTTTCTGCTTATTCCCAACATTCTTGCGGCTTCTGTAATAGATAGGTTTAATGGTTTCAGAACATCCTCAAGAAATACATTTCCCGGATGTGTAGGTTTTCTCTTCATGGTCCTCTCCTTCTTTCTCCTAATGGTAGTCTTGATAATCCACTAAAAAGCATCCTGCCCCTCAAAGTAAAATGTCACAAATGTCAATCTTTTACTCCAAACTTTCGCATCTCCTCAATCAAATCATACACCCTCTCTCCGGAAAGAATCGTGGTCTTTCTGTCCTGAAACATATTGCCGTAGCGAGCCTCCAGTTGCTGCCATCGATCTTCCTTCTCTCTTTCTTCCCGCTCTTTTTCTTCCGTGAAAATGTCGGAAAAAAACTAAAGCTGTCTTCCTTCGTTTTCCTCCAAATGATAAAATCCTTCTCCGATTAGCCGAACTCTGCGCTTTGGAATCTGCTGCAAGAGAGCAGAGACATTTTATACAAGGAAAAATGCACTTTGGGTGCTTTCGGAAATGAGGGCAGAACGAGTAATGGTTTTCATATCCGCAAAGGTGATTTTCAGAGAAACCCCTCTTGCATAAAGCCCGTATCGCTTCGCCCGATTTTCCACTCTGAAGGACAAGAGAAACAGCACATCATCCAAAAAGGAATAGTCCGTCACATCCTCCTGAAAAAGTCATTTCTTTACTGATGCTTTGGGTGTCCTCCGGACGATAGGGCACTACCCTCCGATGGTCGATGCCGTAGGAGAGCTCCAAAAGCATTTTCCCCTGATTTCCCAGAAGACGAAGCACTTCCTTCTCTTTTTCCTGCAAATCCTTTACGGTATAAATCCCGAAGGAATAGAGCTTTTCCGCCGTTTTTTCCCCTACTGTGAAAAGTGCCCGTACGTCTCTGTCTCGCAAAAGATCTACATAGTCTTCTCTTCTTTGAATCATAAAGAAGCCGTTTGGTTTTTTCTCTTCGCTGGCAGTCTTTGCCGCCGTTTTCCCATAAGCAATCCCTACTGAGCAGGTGAGCTTCAACTCTTCCTTTACCCGACTTTGGATTTTCCGCCCGATTCTTTCCGCTTCGGAAAAATCCTTGGCGACTTCTGTTAAATCCAGATAGCCCTCATCCAGAGCAATATATTCCGCCTGCTTCGTATAGCTTTCCAAAATTTCATGGAGCTCCTCCGACACGGCCTTATACTTCTCAAAAATCTGGATACAGAAAAACAGCCTTCGGGCAGAGCCGAAAGGCTTCTTTACTGTTCATGGCGGAACGCACACCGTAGCGTCTTGCTTCATAATTGCAAGTCGCCACCACTCCCCGCTCCGTAGGGTTTTGCGCCGATAATCAAAGGTTTATCTTTCAAATCAGGATTATCTCGCATCTCCACGGAAGCATAAAAGGCGTCCATATCCACATGAAGGATGATTCGCTTTTTCTTGTTCTACTAAAAATCCGACATCTTTCTTTTCATCTTTTTCACGCAAAGTAAAAAGGATTATTTGAAAATAATTATTTTTCATTCGACAAAGCTAAAAATTATCTAATTCTCAAAACACTCCTCTTAATCAAGGAATATTGATGCAAAAAAACAAGTTCTGTTCTTTAATTTCAATTCTTGATTTAGAAAAAAATCAATGTTTACTTTCCTATTCCTTTTTTTCATATCGCAGTTTAGGAAGTCCACTTTTATTTCCTTTTTCCTATTTTCTGTTCCTTTAAATCCACTTCTTCTTTGATTTTTCCGTTTACTATTTCCGGAAGTCCACTTTTTCCTTTTTACTTTCCGTTTCCCACTCCATACTTCTTTGAGTCCGCTTTTTACTTTTTCAATTTTTATTCCAAACTTCTTCAAATCCACTTTCCGTCCTTCACTTCTACTCCATCTTCTTCCAGGGCGTTTTTCTCTGCTCGTCTTCACCCCCCGAAAGGCAAAGGCAGGAGCAAGCTCCCCCTTGGAATTCACAACTCGAAAAACAAGGGATATTCTCCGGATCCGGATTCTTATGCAGAGCATTTCCCACGGCACGAGACATCTTTTTATTGCCAGCAAGTTCCGCAACCTGCGCATAGGTAGCCACTTTACCCTTAGGAATCTTCTTCACCGCCTCGTAAATCCTTTTTGTGGGAGAATCGGAAATGAGGCTGTAACTTTCCGAAATCATTCTCCGAAGCTCTTCCTCCGGAATACTACCATCTAAAAGGATCGTATTCCAATGCTCTTTATTCTGGTGATACGCAGGCTGCACCGCAGAATAAACTTTTCTCCAAAAATCCCGCCATTCCGGATGCACCTTCACATTCAGGTTCACGAAACCATTTCTTTCGTAGATAAGCAGAAAGGCTTTTTTATTTTCCCGAAAACGAATCAGCTCCCAATCCGCCGTACGGAAAGGACGGTCTATATAACTATCCGGAAAGGACAATCCGAATTGTATTGCTTCTTCTCTCGTTTTCATTGCTTTCTCCCTCTACCTGTTCTTTTTTTAAGAAGCCAATTTCATATCTCCGGGCTTAATCCATCCCATTTTCCGGCAAAAGGCGGAACAAAGTAAGGATAAGATAGCCGGAAGAATAAAAGCAGAGAAGCAGTAAAGAAATCCAATCCATCACAGTCACAGCGGATTTGCCGCCCTCTTCTACCGCTTTTTAGCCAGCCGGTATATACACCAATCGGGCCTACGAGTCCACAGGTACCCATACCGGAAGTCACCGCAGGTCCATTATTTTCAAAACGGAAAATGCAGGTCGCCAAGGGCCCTGTAATTATTGAAGCAAAGGTCGCAGGAATCCAAATCCTCGGATTTTTTACGATGTTTCCCATCTGCAACATGGGAAGTTCCCAAGCCTTGAGAGACAAGTCCGGATATCCCATTTTCCTGAAAAGAAATTACTGCAAAAGCCAACCATCTGCGCGCAGCAACCTGCTACTGCAGCCCCTCCTGCAAGGCCGGTAAGCCCAAGAGCTGCACAAATGGCTGCAGAGGAAATCGGAAGGGTGAGGGCAATGCCCACGAGAGCCGAAACCAGGATTCCCATAAAGAAGGGCTGTAGTTCCGTCGCCCACATAATGAGGCTTCCTACCTGAATGGCCGCTTTACCGATAAGCGGTGCCAAAAGAGCGGAGAACAGCATTCCGGAGCCTATCGTCACAAGAGGAGTCACGAGAATATCCACCTTTGTTTCTTTAGAAACCGCCTTTCCGATTTCTGTGGAAAGAATGGCCACAAACAGGACGGCAAGCGGTCCTCCGGCTCCTCCCAAAGCATTGGAAGCAAAGCCCACAGTAATTAAGGAAAAAAGAACCAAGGGTGGTGCCTGCAAAGCATAGGCAATAGCCGTAGCCATAGCCGGCCCGCTCATTGCGGAAGCCATAGCTCCCACAGTGTAATCCACTCCACCGATAGTAGCCACCACTCGTGTTAAGGCGGTAACTCCCAGTCGTTGCCCTATCGTATTTAAAATGGTGCCGATTAAGAGGGAGCAAAAAAGCCCCTGTGCCATAGCGGATAAAGCATCTATCCCGTAGCGTTTTAGTGATATTTCAATATTTTTTTCTTTTCAAAAAGCCTGCATTTTCTTCTTCCTTTCTCTTCGAGTTATCCGATGTTTAGCTCTTCGATTCTAGCTCTTCAGTTCTAACTTTCCGATTCTAACTTCCCTTTATAAGCAATCTTTAAGCCTATACTATTTTAACGATTTTGTTCTGACTTTGCTATGAATTTCATTCTATATTCTTTGGTTTTTTACTTCCCTTGTCGAACTCTCGTCGCCTGATACCGATTAAGAACAAGATTTCTCAGGCTTCACCTTAGACACTTGTTAAGAATAAGCAGAGCTAAGATTTTTCCAATGTCAGCCCCAATACCGGCCAAAGTCCGGTAACGAGATACTTCTCGCTACGTGAGTGGTACTCGTTCAGAATGAAAAAGGAGACATAGCAAAGGCTACATCCCCTTCTTTATAAATAACTACTCTATTCTCTAAAATCTTTAAGCAGCCGCACACATATCTTTAAGTCGCTGCACACATCTTTAAGACACTACACACTTCTTTAAGACACTGACACACTTTCTAATGTCAGATACCAAAATTTTTGCTCTTTTCATTACAGAAACACGGAAGTGCATTAATTTTCTTTAAGATACTTAGCTCCCAAGCGATTCGGAACTTTGAGCTCCTTTCTGCATACCGTTAAGATGATTACCAAGATATACGGTAATGCACTAAATAATTCACTGGGTATAGTGCTGAGCCCTAGCGCCTTAACATATATGCCGATTGCCTCGGAAATTCCGAATACAATACCGAAAATTAAAGCGCCTAAGGGATTCCAGTTTCCTAAAAAGCAGATTCCAAAAGCAATCCAACCTCTTCCACTGATAATTTCCGAAGTATACATCCCCACATTACATAAAGAATAATAGGCCCCCGCTATTCCGCCAAGACATCCTGCTACAAGCACAGCTCCGAATCGCACTGAGCCGCACATTCAGTCCTGCCGCGTCTACTGCTTCCCGGATTCTCTCCGCAGGAACGAAGAGTAAGCCCCAGAGAGGTTTTAAAGATAATAAAAATACAATCGGCACCAAAATATACGTGCAGTAGGTAATCATATTCTGAGAAAAAAATAATCGCGCCTAAAAGCAGGGATTTTTACTTAGAATCAGGATTTCCCTATTCAGGAGTACCAAAACCTTAAGAGGAGTCGTCTGAATCCCGAAAATAACGCGGTAGAAAAAAGTGCAAAATCCGCTTACCAAAATGGCAATGGCAGTTCCCATAACAATCTGGTGCTGATTCATATACACTGTTGTTAATGCATATAATGCAGCAACCGTCAAACCGCAGAGCATAGCAATGAGAAAGCCCAGCCATATATTACCTGAAATATAGGCGCCGATGAAGCCGCCCCATGCTCCGATTAAAAAGATACCTTCCACTGCCGTTACCATCATTCCGGTTCTTTCGGCAATAACCTCGCCTAAAGCTCCGAGAACTAAGGGGGTACTCATAAAGAAAGCTCTTGTTAACAAATTGGTCAAGTTATTCATGCTACTTCCCCTCCTTCCGCAAGTTTTTTCTTTTTCAATCTGTTAAGCTCAATCTTACGCCTAAAGAAGAAAGACATCAGCACAAAGAGCATGACAAAACCTTGCAATAAATCAATTACACTGGCCGGCGCATCGGAAGCATGTCCCAAAGCCGTACCCCCCACCTGTAAAAATCCGAAGAGAAGAGCCGCCGGAATCACCGCTAGAGGATTGGCATTGGCCAGGATAGCAATCCCTATCCCGTAAGACCCGATCTGTGTGTCAAAACCGGTGAGAAGCATATGTTGCATTCCGTTTACCTCTACCAATCCTGCAAGGCCTGCCATAGCACCGCTGATTGCAAAGGCAATCATATACTGCTTTTAGGTGCTATTCCGGACATTCTTTGCGGCATCCTGATTTAACCCGGTTACACGAATCCGATATCCCATAGAGGTACGATATAAAATATACCAAGCGATAATGGCTGTAAGTACAGAGAATACAATTCCTAGAGAAACGGAAGTTCCCGGTAAAATCTTGGGTAACCAAGTACTCTTATCCAAATAGTCCGTTTTTAAGTACTCATGCTTGGATTCCTGTAAAAGAGTTCTCAGCAGGAGTTGCATCACATACTGAATCACATAGGTGGACATCATACTGATTAAAAACTCGTTCGCATTGAACTTTTGCTTTCAAAAAGCCGATGATTAATCCGATGATTGTGCCTCCCAGCACTGCCGCAATGAGCGAGAATAAAATTACTATAAATCCGGGCATTTTTCCGCCAAGACTGAGGGGAGACTGTAGAAGCACAGATACATCCTGCATAAAAATTGGCCTTGTGCACCGATATTGTACAGATTCGCCTTGTATGTAAAAGGCAAACATGCAAGTCCGGTCAGGATAAGCGGTGCCGTTTTTAATCAGAATGTTTCCCATATTGAAGGTGCTGGAAAAGGTTTTCCGAAAACATTACGGAAACGGCATAAAAAGGATTTACCCCAAGAAGCGGTAAAAGATGAAACTCGCCACCAATCCCAATACAATCGCCAGAGTCGTCCAAAAACAGTACATCAAAAAAATATTTTGTGTATTCGTGAAAGAAAGCTTCTTTCTTTGCTCTCTCTTATCCATTTGCCGCCTCCTTTTCCCCACTCCTGCCATCAAAAGTCCGATTCGATCCGTGCTTATTTCCCCCATTCCTATAGATTCCCATAATACGGCCTTTTATACAGAACGGCAATTCTGTCGGAAAGAGCGAAGATTTCCGACAGTTCGGTAGACACCAACAATATACTTTTTCCAAGCTCCTTTTCCTTTAAAATGGTCTTATGAACATAATTGATTGCCCCCAAATCCAGGGCCTCTCGTCGGCTGATCGAAGATGACCAGATTCCTTCCCATATCTACTTCTCTGGCTACTACCAATTTCTGCTGATTTCCTCCGGAAAGGCTTCCTATATTCACACTATAATCCGGTGCCTTCACCTTATAATCAGTAATAATCTTTTCCGTATCTTGATTTACTTTCTTCCATTGGATAATGCCATGCTTTACCCATCTTTCCAGATAACTGGCTTTCAATATAAGATTCTCGGATAAACTCATGTCCGAGACCATTCCGTACTTATATCTGTCCGAAGCGAGATAACCGATTCCCTTACGAATTCTTTCCGTTATGGATAAATGGGTGACATCTTCTCCGTCCAAAACAATCTTTCCCGTATTGATTGTCCGTGCACCGTAAATCGCCTCGCATAGCTCCTGTTGTCCATTTCCCTGAAACGCCGGCAAAGCCCAGAACCTCTCCTCCCCGAATTTCAAAACTCACATCGGATAGAATCGGTACTTCATCCTTGGGAATAATGCTCAGATGAGAAACGGAGAATCTCACTTTTTGCATTCTCCGCTTCTCCTCCCAGCGATTTCAAGACTTCTAAAAGCATGTCCAATCATCATGTCGACCAATTCCGTCTCTTTAACGCTCTTTACTTCCTCTTCATTAATGGTTCCGCTGACTCTTCCATTTCTTAGAACAATAATTCGATCGGATACCTCCATAACTTCTTTCATCTTATGGGTAATAAAGACTACGGAATTTCCCTTGGCAACGTACTCTCTCACGAATTGCATAAGGATTTCCGCTTCTTGCGGAGTCAGAACCGCTGTCGGCTCATCCATGATGAGAATTTTAGAATTCAAGTACAGGGCTTTTAAGATTTCCACTTTTTGCTGAGCCCCAACAGTAAGATTCTTAACATACTCTCCTGCATTTACCGCAAAATGGTATTTATCCGCAAGATCCTGAATTTCCTTCTCCTTTGCTTTATAGTCAATTTTCCCCTTACAATGCCCTAAAATGATGTTCTCTGTAACGGTATGTGCCGGAATCAGCGAAAAATGTTGCTGAATCATGGAAATTCCGGAAGCGATGGCCTCTTTAGGGGAACTGATATCTCTTTTTTCTCCATGAATAAAAATCTCTCCGGATGTGGCATGATAAAGACCATATAAAATTTTCATAATGGTACTTTTCCCTGCGCCGTTTTCTCCCAAAAGAGCAACAACTTCTCCTTCTTTTATTTCCATAGACACATCATCGTTGGCAAGCACTTTGGCAAATCGTTTGGAAACGTGTTTTAACTCGACCAGTATTTTTCTCCATAAAAAGCTTCCCCGAAATATCTATTAATAGATAGCTGTCAAAAAATGTAAAATTCGATATACACTTTTTTGCAAAAGTATTTTTAATCTTTTGACGCCCGAATCTTGATATGATAAAGGGCAATGCCGAAAACATTGCCCTTTACACCGAACTGTAGAAATGATTTTTCACTTGTCCGAAACCTATAGCATGTTTCGTTTCATCTTAACGCGATATTATCTTAATTAGAGAAATACTGCTTTAAATCCAGCTTTCCAGCAGTAATATCCTCTGTTGCTTTTTCTACTGCCGCTTTTACACTCATCGGAGCACTGGTCGGTAAGGATAGTTTCAAATACACCTTCTTTCACACCGACTTCCTGTGCACCTTTTTAATTCTCCGCTCTTAATTCCTTTGATAATCCAAGGATATACATTTTGCCCAAGCCATATCTACAGAACCGACTACACAGTCACTTTCCGTATTTTTATTTGCGGCAAAAACCGACAAATTTCGCTTTCTTTTCCGCTGTAGCCCTGGATTGCACCGGAGGTTGCTTCATTAGAGTAGCAGAAAACCGTATCGGCACCATTATCAATCATCTGAGACGTCATAGCCTTTCCAATAGATACATCTGTCCAAGTGTTTAAGAAAGAACGATTCGCTTTTTGCATCGGCAATACCTCTACTCTTTGCCACTTCCACCGCAGCCGCCTCATAAGTGTCTAAGAGGTGTACCATAGCAAGATTGGACTCACCGCCCATAGTGGCGAAATTTCCATTTTTCGTAGTGTATCCTGCTATAATTCCCGCAATGTAGGAGCCCTCATATTCCTTCGGGAATACCGGAACCATATTTTCGGAATCACTTTTTGTTCCGTTAATTACGGTGTAAACCGTTTTGGGATACTGCGGTGCAACTGCTGCGCAAGCCTCGTCAAACTGGCTTCCTGCAGACATCACGAGGTCATATCCCTTTTCTCCGTATTCGGTAAAGGTCTGTTCAAATTCTTCTACCGGAACGGACTCTACTACCTCAATCTTGGTTCCCAGCTCCTTATCACACTGCTTTTGCACCGGCATTGTGCTCGCATTCCAGCTCTGGTCGTCAATGCTTCCCGGAAGAATAAGCACGATCTTCATCCCTGCATAATCGCTGTTATCTCCCTCTTTCACGCTCTCTTGTGCCTCTGCTTTACTTTCTTTTGCCTGTCCCGATCCGCCGCAAGCCGAGAGCAGCGCTCCCACAAGACATACTCCTGCACAAAAAGCCAATAGACTTCTTTTTCATTATTTAGCCTCCTTTATTAAATTTTTCTTTCTTCGAGTATATCTTTTTATGTATCTCTTTTTCGTACAGGATTATTTACCTATTTTATTAAAAATCTACAGAATATTGATTCTGATTTGAGGTTTATTGTATACAATAAACAGTATTTTTTTATAAGTTTTTCAATTTTTAGTGTTTTTTATATTCCAGAGGAGTTAGATTATATGTTTTTTTGAAAACTGTGCTGAAATAAGTCGAATCCCGAAATCCCACCATCTCGGCGATTTCCGATACCTTATATTCCGGTTTTTTCAGAAGGATGCAGGCTTTCTTTAATCTGTACTCTATCAAAAATCCGAGAACTTTACCTTCATATGCCGGCGAAATAAATCGGAAAAATAATTCGGTGAAATATACAGTGCATCGGAGAGCGTTTTTAAACCGATTTTTCCGCATAATGGAGCTCTATATAATCCAGCGCTTTTCTGATTAAGAGGTTTCCCACTTCCACCGATTCTTTTTCTTCACTCTTAGAAACAGTTCTGTTTACCCCTTCTACTTTCAGTTCTATTTCTCTGAGCACGGAAATTAACTCTCTGGGATTGGTCGGCTTTTGGTCAAATATCGGTATACTCCCGAGCGTATAGCCCTCTGTGCATACTCAAAGCTGCCGTATCCGCTTAAAATGATGATATAGAGATTTTTATCTTTTTCCCGAATTTTCTCAATCAGGTCCAAGCCGCTGTATTCCGGCATTTTTATATCTGTAATAAGAACATTCGGCTGTTTTTCATCTAGGTCCGAAAGAGAAGACATCGCATTGTCATAAATTCCAATCACTTCAAATCCGTCTTGTTCTTCCAGAAGTGTTTTCATCCCTCTCCTGATTTTCGGTTCGTCATCCACTATCATAATCTTCATAAATCTAATCCCTCAAACAAAGCCGGTATCCTTAGATCCACCTCTGTTCCTTCACTGACTTTAGAAAGAATACGGATTCCGTATTCCGGCCCGTATAATAGCTTTATCCTCTTCATCACGTTGTTCAATCCGATGTTGGCTTGTCCGGATTGAATTTTCTCAATTTCCTCTTCTTCCATTCCCTTCCCGTTATCTTTCAAGAGGATGTTTAATCCTTCTCTTCCTAAAAAGCTTCTATTTCAATCTTTCCGCCTCTTGCAAGGGGTTCTATGCCGTGCTTAATGGCATTTTCCACAATAGGTTGCAAAAGCAGTTTAGGGCACCTGCATTCCATACAATTCTCCGCAATGGAAATGCTATATTCCAATCGGTCCTCCATTCGGCATTTTTGTATTTCCAGATAACTTTGAATATACTGTATTTCTTCTTTCAAAGGGACCTCTGTACTGCTTCCGAAATGGAATATTTCAGTAAATCGCCAAGGTTTACGATAATATCGCTGATATCATCTTCTCCTCTATCCAAAAGCATCCAATTGACCGTATCCAGCGTATTATAGAGAAAATGGGGATTGATTTGTGCCTGCAAAGCTTTTTATTTCCGCAGTCTTTTGCGCCATCTTCTCTTCGTAGACTTCATTAACAAGTCTCTTTATTTCTCCAATCATATAATTATAGGAATCAATGAGAATTCCGACCTCATCCTTCCTTTTCGATTCTATCCTACTGTCCAGATTTCCCGATTCTACTCTCCCCCATCTCTTCGGAAAGCTGTTGTAAAGGTTTGGTTACCGACCACGCAAGAACAAGGCTGACAATGACCCCCATAATCAAAAGCAAGAATGACAAAGAGATATATTTTTTTCCTGTAAAACTCGAATTTGCGGAAAAAAATATCATCCATAGCAATAACGGAAAGAATCCTCCAACCGCTAACTCCATTTAGCTGGCCCACAGGCAAAATATTGTTTTTTATCCCAAAGTAAAAACTGAATCTCCGCTCTCCCGCTGCATAACGCTTCTGAACCGTTTCCAAATAATCCGTTTTCACGCTGTTATTAGAACAGACAACCTTTCCTCTTTGTCCAAAAATAAAGGTATATTGATGGCGAAATGTACTTAAGTTATTGATTAAAAGCTTAGTGAAAAATATCCGGTGAAAAATTCCAGAAATGACCGTTCCGAGTACTCGTTCTTTCTCTCTTATACTTCGAATTAAGAAAAATAGACTCCCTTCTTTTCCTACAAAAATACATTGTTTTTCCGGACTCTTTTTTTCTTCCTCCAAAGAAAGGGTAAAATCATCCTCTCCCGGCAAAGTGCTCTTTTCCGAGCAAAAAAACAAGTCCATTTTTCCTGATTTAAAAGATAAATACCGCTCACCGAAGTAAAGGATGCGCTTAAATCACGAAGGTAGGCTTTAATTTTTATCTTGTGATTGCTTTTTCCCCCGATACGCAAGATTTCTTTCACTGATTGGGACCCACTGAAAGAATCTACTATGGCATTAAATTGAAGCAGCTGCTCCGTTACGCTCATATCAATCAGATTCAGCACATTCTCTATATCATCTTCTTTGTTTTGTAAGATCAATTTTTACCGTGCCATAAGAAGCAGTCCCGACAAACAGGCTCACACAGATTAAAAGCGAAACCAGTGCAATTGAGATTCTTTTTCCAAAGTGCCATGTTTTATTCCTCATCCAATTGTATTTTTCCCCTGCTTTCAAATCTTCTAATACTCTTTTTTTAAGTCAAGACTTGTATCGTAAGAAATCCTATCCGTCTTTTGTCACATGAAAGAAATCCTGATTCATCCCGATACGGTACATTCTTCTCTTTTCCGGAAAGGACTTGGCATATTCTTCCAAAATCCATGCGTATAATTTTTGAAAATCAAATACAACGGAAGCAATCACTTTATCCCGATTTAACTCATTTTTGATCCGTAACAAAGCCTATCATTCGAGCTTTTTTATCCCGAATTGCATCTAATGCTCCGAGGCAAACTTTATTTGCGTAAACAAAAAGGATATCCGCATCCTCCTCCAACATCTGCTCACTTATCTTCTTTCCCAGACTTACATTATCCCAACTGTTTGTATAAGCCCTAAGACTCTGAGCCTCGCTAAAAGCCTCTTTCTTTTGCAATTTTTCACGGCATTCTTTTTCATATACATCCAGCATGTTCTTCATAGAATGGTTGGGATACCCTCCTATCACCGCAAACACACCCGTATCCGTCTCTCTTCCCGCTATTACGGATGCTATATATGCCGCCTCTTTTCATTGATTTGAAGGGAAAGCACATTTTCCATATCGAAAAATAGAGCCGTTAATAACACAAAAAGAAGGTTTTTTTGTACCTTGGAGCAACCGCTTCTATGGAGTCATTAAATTGAGAGCCTGCCCCGATAATCAAGTCATATCTCTTCGCAGCGTATTCTACAAATACCCTTTCATAATCCTTTTCTTTTACACTCTCAAGATATTCAATTTTTACATTCTTCTCCCGATTGCAAGCCTCTATCCCTTCAACATTTGCTTTATTCCAGCTCATATCGTCGGTGGATCCTGATAAGATGACCACGATTTTCTTTACTTTTACATCTACAGCGGTATTCCTTCTGCATCCCGTTCCGGTAATAAACAAGAAACCAATCGCTATGCATAAAAGCACAAGAAATGCCAAGGATATTTGGCACGACTTATCTACAATCTTCTTTATGAATAAAATCTCCTTATTCATTCTCATTCTCTTGTTCTTTCATAAAGAGGTTCCTCAGTCCTTGCCCCCTTTGCAAAATCCCCTCTTTGCAGCGTCACAAAATCCATATAGGGAATCCGATGCAAAAGATCCCGACAGCTTTCATAGATTTCCTTAAAGCATTCATGACAATGCTCCTCCGGCATGTCCACAATAATCAGATAAGACTTTGTGCCATCCGGGTCGGACTTTAAAAGCATATCCAGCATTGTAATCTCGGAATGAGTCTTTGCAAAGGATATAAGTCTCCTATGCAAGGCTTCCACTTCTTCATTTTTCCTCCGGATAGCCCAGCAGAACCTCCGTATCTTTCTTCACTTCCATAGACTGTACTTTCCTTTCCCAAACTCACTTTGGTATCCCGGGCGAACTCATTAGGTTATGGATTAGCTCCGGGCTTACATAGAAGAGCTGCGGTCCATAGGGATTGATCACAAATCCTTCTCCCTTAGTAAGCATGGAAACAATTTGAGGGGAAACCGGCAATCATGGTTTCTCTTTTTCCAGCCCTTCCTCCATCTGCTGATTCATAGTCCCCCATTTGCTGATCCATGGCGCCTAGTGCAAACCAATCCGTAAACACCGGAAGGGCCGATTCTCCCCGATCCATCGTTACAGTGAGGGATGGTGAGCTTCATCCCCGCCTTTAGGGTTACAGAGCCATCCTTTTTCTCCCATTGGCAGGCTTCCGTCTGTCTCTATCGCCACCAGATAATGACTTCGTACCAGCTCTCTAAAAAAGAGATTCAGAAACTCTCCCTCTCCTTGTCTTTCAAAAAACACGCGACTTAAGCCTAAAAGATAGGGATTTTCCACCGCTTGGTTTACATTCGCTTCAATCTGATAGGGAATATCCGTGATTACAGCATATTTCCAGTCCGGAGAAAGAATATCTTTTCGAGAGAAGAAAAAGCTTTACCCTTCTCTGCCCTTGGGTTTCCGGTGTTTCCTCTTGTTCCTCTTTTTTTACCTGCTCCGCAAATGTCATACTTTCTTCTATCTTCATAATCATTAGGTGAGAAATATTTCCATCACGATGCAGAGCATAAGCTTTCTCCCCTGCTTTGGCCTTTCCAAAGAGTTGGCCTTCCACAGAAAAAAACAATCTTCCTCTACAGCTGTATAGCTTTCTGCCATCAGCGTAAAGCGAGTTCGCTCAGCTCCGCTATTATTTCCTTCTTGTTGCTCGACCTCACTATTTCTAGAGTCTCGGAATCGATCCCATTCTCAGTATTCCTTTGATTCTCTGGCTTTGGCTCGTCTTTGCGAGCAAAAAACTTCTTTAACCCTTCTAACATTCTATCCTCCCGAAAGCTGCGTAATTTCAAACTAAATCATCTGCGAAATCCTCTTTCGCCCTGATTCCTTTTGTGTTATACTGTAGGCAAATTATTATATCCCTTGAAAAAAATCTTGAACCAACAGCATTCTCTCTAATCTCAAAAAACATAAAAAATAATCCTACAAAGTTCTAAAAAATAGTCCTACTCAAGTATTTTATCTTATTATTCCTCTGTATTCCATACACTTATTTATCTTCTATTACTCTTTGATGCCCTATCAAATAGGGTGTATCATACTAGGAGATAACACTATGACAAGAACATTTATTCAGACCAACGAATTTTCCAAAAATTGGGACATCTTAGGTTTTGATGATGAAGACCTACGCTTATTGGAGCTAAAAAAGACCTTAGAGGAGGTACATAATGAGTAAAAAAACCGTATTCGACAGCATTTTATACGGACTGAATGAAGCACTGGAAGATACAAAAAAAGAGACTCCTTCGTTAAAAAGACATCGAGTCACCGTCATTCCTCTCAAAGAATATGAAGCAAATGATATAAAAATCAGAAATTCAACCGGCCTATCTCAAAAATACTTTTGCAAGTTATATGGGCGTTTCCATTAAAACTGTAGAAGCTTGGGAAGCAGGTACCAACCATCCTTCCGGTTCAGCCAACAGACTTCTTCACATGATGGAATTGGATAACGAACTCACAGAAAAATATCCCTTTATTTCCAAGGCCTCCTCCACCTAATATTTTTCACAAGAAAATCACACCCTCTACTATGAAATAGGTCTATACTATGCGGCGAAGAATAGCATAATTTCACGAAAAGATGTATAGTACTTGAACAATGCAGATTCCCCGAAGGGATGGAAGGTCGAAAGGAGTCGTTATGGAAATCCAAAAAACAGCCAGTGCCGGCACCACCGAGAAATGTGATTGCCTGGTAACCATTTCCAAAGGAAGCGGCGGCAGAACGGTGCAGCTTAAGTCCAAGGTGCTCTACGAGTACGGAGACAGAATGGTCGCCTTGGTACACCAGTGCCTTACGAAAATGGGCATTCAGGATGCCCTCGTGGAGGTAGAGGACATGGGCGCCTTTGACCACATCCTTGTGGCAAGATTACAGGCCGCTGTTTACCGCAGTCAGGATAAAACGGAAAAATATTCCTTGGGGGATCTGCTCTATGAATCATAAAAAAATCGTCTGCGAAGAAGCATGATGTTTCTGAACGCGCAGAAACCGAATCTTTTAAAGGATCCTTATATCTATGGGGCGGACTCCTTGATTTTTCGATCTGGAGGATGCTGTAGCCCTTGGAGAAAAGGATGCTGCAAGGTTTACCCTCTTTCATGCCTTAAAAAAAGTAGATTATCAAAACGCAGAAAAAAGTGGTGCGGATTAACGGCATCGATACCCCCTTTTTGGAAGGAGGATATTCGCTGCGTCGTCTTTGCCGGCTGTGACAGCATTCGTATTCCTAAAAACGGAATCCAAGGAGGATATTCTTTTGGTAGAAGCGGAAGTAGCAAAGGCGGAGCAAGAAGCCGGTGTGACTCCCGGAAGCACCCTTCTTATGGCGGCCATTGAGTCTGCCAAGGGCGTGGTACATTTGAAAGAAATATGCCATGCCTCGGAGAGACTCTTCGGGGTAGCTTTATCCGCAGGAGATTATACCAAGGATTTACATACAGGAATCAGCGGAAGCGGCGTAGAGCTAAGCGGTGCAAGGCAACTGATGATTATTCATGCCAGAGCCGCAGGAATACAGTGCTTTGATACCGTTTATACCAATCTGGAGGATATGGAAGGCTTCCGAAAGGAAGTGGAACTGATTCACACCATGGGCTTTGACGGAAAATCCATTATTAATCCAAGACAGATTCCCGTAGTGCATGCTGTCTATACTCCAAGTGCAGAGGAAATTACCTTTGCCGAAAAAGTAGTACAGGAAATTGATGAGAAACGAAGTCAGGGCATCGGCGTATTTACCGTGGACGGGAAAATGATAGACATCGCCTTTTATGACGGGGCAAAAAGAATCCTTGCTCTTGCAAAGGCTGCAGGCGCTTTGGAGGAGGTACAAAATGATTAATGCAGTGGGAGAGATATTCCCGGATGCGGTTTTAGCGGAAACCGGGAAAACGGTATTTCAGGGAAGCAGACATTTTAACGACTATACTTATGAAAAGACAGCAGTAAAAGCGAGAGCACGAATCGGTGGCGAGGGCAGTAAACTGGAGAAAGATCTGCAGGAGGTTTTGCGAAAATGCAACGCCCATGACGGCATGACCATCAGCTTTCACCATCATTTTCGGAAGGAGACCCAGTGGCTATGCAGGTTATGCAGGCTATTCATGAGATGGGCTTTAAGAACATTACCATCTGTGCCAGCTCCCTAAGCAAAGCACAGGACGAGCTCGTTCCCATGCTGGAAGACGGTACCGTAACCCATATCGAAAGCTCCGGAGTTCGGGGAAAAATCGGAGAAGCCATTAGTGAGGGTAAATTACAGGGAATCGCTATTCTTCGTTCCCATGGCGGAAGGGTTCGGGCTATAGAAACCGGAGAAACGAAAATCGACATTGCCTTCATCGGAGCCCCTGAGTTGTGATGAATACGGAAATTGCCGGGGGACGGGCGGAAACAGCAACTGCGGTGTACTCTCCTACTCCACCATTGATGCGGAGTATGCCGAATATGTGGTGGTTTTAACGGATTGTCTTGTACCCTTTCCGAATTTTCCGGCAGATATCAGTATGACGAACGTGGATTATGTGCTAAAGGTAGATGCTATTGGAGACCCTGACAAAAATTGCTACCGGCGCAGCTCGTCCGGTAACGGATAGAAGAAAAGCTGATGATGGCGGAAAGCTGTGCGAAAGTTTATTGCCGCTACCTCCCTATTTCAAGGAGGGCTTCACCTTTCAAACCGGAATTGGCGGGGCGGCAAGTGCCACGGCACTGTGTCTTTCGGAGAAAATGCGGGAGAAAAAAACATTCATATGGGATTTGGTGCCGGAGGAATGTCCAAGCCCATGTGCGATTTATTAGATGAGGGATTGGTTTCCTGCCTTTTGGATACCCAAGATTTTGATTTGCCTTCTATCGAAAATTTAATTTCCCATCCGAAGCATTTTTCCATCAGCACCAAGGAATATGCGGATCCCTTCTGTAAGGGTGCAGTGGTTAATAAATTGGACTTTGTGATTTTAGGGACTTTGGAAGCGGATATCCATTTTCACTGCAATGTGGTGATGAGTTCTGAAGGAGAATTGATGGGTGCCCAAGGAGGACATCCGGATACGGCTGTCGGCGCAAAATGCACTATTGTCATCACACCATTGGTGCAGGGAAGAATTCCTACTATTCGAAATGCGGTAACCACAGTTACTACTCCCGGGGAAACCGTGGATGTGGTTGTCACCGACTATGGAATAGCCATTAATCCTCAGCGACCGGATCTTTTGGAGGCTGCAAAAGCCGTTAAGCTTCCCATAAAGAGTATTGAGGAATTACGAGATATTGCCTACAAGATCTGTGGTGAACCGGCCACGCTGGAATTCGAGGATAAGGTGGTTGCTATTATCGAAGCCAGAGACGGCAGCATTATGGACGTGGTGAGAAAACGGAAGGATAAAAATCTTATCGCCTTAAGTACGAAGTAAAAACCGAGAGAAACTCAAGTAAAGCCAAGAGTAAATCGATTAAAAACTGAGAATAGAAATAAATCGAGTTAAAGCCAAGTGCCATTCTTATAAAACCAAGTATGTAATTTATGCCAAGGGAGTTCAAAATGGAATTTTTATTGTAAAAGCGGAGAACGAATCCATGTGGATATTCTTGGGAAAAGGCTTCCCTATTGTCTTCCTTCACGGAAACAATCTGCAAAGCGGATATTTTTGCAAAACAAAGGGTTCTCGAGAAAAGTTTTAAGCTCCTCTTTGTAGATAGTTTGGGGCATGGAAAAATCCGGAGAGCTGCAGGGAGAGGCAAGCTTTGCGTATCTTTCCGACAGTCTGGATGAGCTCCTTTCCTCCCTTTCCATAGAGAAATGCCTTTTGGTGGGGCACAGTGACGGCGCAAACCTCGCCCTTGGAATATGCCGGTCGCCATGGGGAGAGAGTTGCCGGGATTCTGGCAAACAGCGGAAATATTTCCTTTTCCGGCTTAAAGTTCCTTCCCGCTATGCCTGCTATCTGGAAGAATGGCTGTACCGCTTTTTGGGGCTCTTTCTTCCCGCCTTTAAACGAAAGTCCAGGGTTTCTCCCTTTTACGGGAAAAATGTGGATGTGCCGAAAGAGCTTTTTAGGAAGGCGCCTTACCCTGTAGTGGTTTTGGTGGGGGACAGGGATATGATTAAACGGAAACACAGTATGGCTATTGCGAAGCTTTTTCCCGAAAGGCAAATTTCTGGAACAGAAGGGGACAGGGGCATAACATCCCCAAAAAAAGACAGTGCCTATTTTAACCGGCTAATAGAAAAATGGTGCAAGGGCATACAGCCATAATCTACCGCAACAAGCAAGCAATGCGGATATACAAGCAAAAACAAAAGTTCGTATAGAGTAAAAGAAACTCCGGTTTCCGTAGTAAGGAGGAAAAATTTGAATAAAGCTGATTTCTTTTTTTAAAAAAATGGCAGAATGTGCTAAAGAGCATTCTTTTTTTCTGAGCATTTCTATTTTGGTGCTTTTTGGAACTTGTTAAAATGGGAAAGACCATTTCTCCGGAAGCGGTAAAAAGCATCTTAAGCGGCTTATCCCCCTTTCAAATCGTAAGCCTCCTTGTTCTCGGAATCCTTTCCGTTTCTCCGATGATGCTCTATGACTTTATCCTTTGCAAGGAGCTGAAAAAGAAGATTTCTTTGGGGAAGCTGATAGAAAGCAGCTGGACCATCAACAGCTTAAACAACCTGATCGGCTTTTGCAGGCCTTGTAGACGTGGGACTGCGTTACAGCTATTTTACGGAGGAGGATAAGGGCGAAGAAACCATGCAGGGCATTTCCAAGGTGATGCCTTATTTTCATGTCCGGGCTTTCTCTCTATTCCCTGCTATCCTTCGGGCTCTTGTTTTTCGTTCAGGAAAAATGCCGTTTTAAGACCCTACAGTTTTTGTCCTCCTTCTGGCTTCTCTGATTCTTCCGGTCTTGCTTTTTCTTTCCACCAGAAAAAAATTGGTCCTACTTTTGGAAATCTGTCTAGGAAAAAAATTCTGGCTTTAATCGCAACTTCTCTCCTTGATTGGGGCTTTGTTTCCTGCTTTTTCTTTTTACTGCGGAAGAACACTGGGCTACAGCGTTTCCCTTTGTAAGCACCCTGCCTTTGTTCTTTATTTCCATTTGTATCGGTATCGTCTCCATGATTCCCGGAAGTCTCGGAAGCTTTGACTTAATGATGATGAGCGGTCTTTTACATTTTTCCGTAAATCGAAATGAAGCGGCAAGCTGGCTGCTGCTTTTCCGTATCTTTTATTACATCATTCCCTTTACCATCGGTCTCCTTTTCTTTATCAAAAGTATGGGAGGACAGATTAATCAGAAATTTTATGGTCTGCCGAAGAAGCTTAGCTCCCTACTGGGACAGGGGCATCAGCCACTTTATGGCGAATTTCTACGGCTTTTTTCTGATGGCCACCGCCATTCTTCCCGATGAAATCCATAGCATTCCTCTTATTGGTCAAATGGATCCCATAAGAGGGCAGCTGCTTTGGCAGTTTCCAAGCTTTCTTCTGGGTTCTCTTTTCTTCCTTTTAGGAAGACTTTTAAAAAGAAAAGCCGCCTTTGCCAAGCCCTTTTTCCCTTCTGCTTTGCCTTGTGACACTTTTTCTATATCAATCTGGGAAGCCCTTCTCTTTTCAGTAGTCTCTACCTTCTGTTGTTTCTGCTGCTTCTCTTTTTCGAAGAAAGGAACTCTCCAGAAAAAGCCTTTTTTTACCCTGTGGAAGACCGTTTGAAGGACTTTTCCTATATCCTGGGAAGTATTTTCATTACTCTTTTTCCTTTTTATACCTTTCCAGCGGCAATACCGGAAAGGAAAGTCTTGGCTTCCTTATTTTCCATAAGGGAGTTCTGCATAAAATACACACTTTCTCAAAGCCCCATTTTTTCACGGTCTTTTTAGACTACTTTCTTCATCTTTTCGCCTATTTTCTGATTCCTGCGCTTTGCTATATTGCCGTGGGCGCGCTGGCGAGAGATAAGCATTTTTCCTTTGGAGAAAAATTTAATCAGGAACGCTTTCAGAACTTTTTGCAAAGCTTTCCCAATACCAACTTAAATGCTTCTCTGGCCTTTCTGGGGGATAAGCTACTTTACTATTATCAGGAAAGAGGGCATGGATAAAGTGGTTTTTCAATTCGCCATAGAAGACGGAAAGGCGGTGGTCATGGGAGAGCCCATCGGGGAAGAAAAGATATTTTCCTGCTGCCATCTCTTCCTTTACTGCGGAAGCGGAGGAAAAAAATCTTACCCCGCTCTTCTATGAGGTGGGACAGGATTTAACCCTTCTTCTCCATAACCATGGCTATGAATTTATGAAGTTCGGGGAAAGCGCGAAGGTTCCTCTTTCCGACTTTGATCTTGTGGGAAAATCCGGCAAGAAGTTCCGTGCCGCAGTCAATAAAATAGAAAACAAAGGATATACCTTTCAAGTACAGTACCCGCCCTTTTTCCGATGCCTTTTTACAGGATTTGGAAAAAATATCGGATGCCTGGCTTTCCGGAAGACAGGAAAAGGGATTTTCTCTGGGCTTCTTTGACAAAGGCTATCTCTCTCTTGCTCCCATTGCCTGCGTATTGGATTCCGAGGGAAAGGTGCAGGCCTTCTCCAACTTCCCTCATTTGCAATGGAGAAAAAGAAGCCAGCATTGATTTAATGCGCTATAATCCGGGCACGGAAAGTAACGGCATCATGGACTATCTTTTCGTGGAGATTTTCCTGTATTTTAAAGAAAAAGGCGTAGAATACTTTGATTTGGGTATGGCACCCTTATCCAATGTGGGACAGGAAGAACATAGCTTTTTCCAAGAAAAACTGGCCTTTCTGGTTTATGCCTTTACCAACCGTTTCTACTCCTTTTCGGGACTACGAAAATATAGGACAAGTTCTCGCCCCTTTGGGAGGCAAGATACCTGTCCTATCCGAAAGACAGCAGTCTGCTCTTCAATCTGCTGGCTATTTATAAAATTGATAACAGAGCAGTAAAAGACTGAGTGTTCCTATTCCGAAATACCCATCCTATTCCGGAATACTATTTTTCATTCTTAAGGATTTATAATTTACTGTTCTAAAATCCCAAATCTTCATTCACTAAAATCACATGAATTCGCTCCGGATGACGAGAGTATCGGGTAATTAAGAATTGACAGCAAATGGTATCCGGTGACTTGCAATCGGAACATTTTCCTGTAATCTTGCAAGGCGTTTTTAATATCAAACCTTTGGGTATTTGCCGGTGCAGCCACGTTTCTCGCACGCTTCATGGCAGAGTCAAGGTCTGTGCAGACTTTGTTCATGCTGATAAGGAAAAGAACCTTCTTCGGTCCTTGCGCTATGCAGGAAACACGATTCGCATTACCGTCTATATTGACAAGGATTCCGTCATCCGTCATGGCGTTTGCACTGGAAAGGAAAATATCCGCATCATAAGCTGCAAGTAGCGCTTCTCTTGGCTCTAACTTCGTTCTGTCAATAAAATGATAGTCCCCTTCTTCCAGGGCGGAAACCAGCCCGATTTCCTTCGCACTCATACATCCGCCCATAGCAATACTGCTGCCTTTTTCGATGAGGCCCAAAGCAAGCTCCAAAGCTTCCTCTTTATCCTTCGCATAGTAGCCCGTCATATTGCGGGACTTCAGTCCTTTTATGACGGTCTCTGCCAGCATTTCGTTTCTTTTTCCTCAAATGAATATCCATAGACTCTCTCAATTTACCTTTCTCTTCTTTTCCTTGTAGAAAAATGCGAAGAGTCCGCATCCTGTTGCAGCAAAGAAGAAGAGATATTGCAAGTTCCTGCTATAGTCTCCGGTTTTTGTATTTCTTTCCGCTCCAAGAACCTCTCCCTTAGTGTCCTTGTTTTCTTCAGCATCCTTACTTTCCTTAGCCTCTTCCTTTTTAGTTTCCTTATCTCGAGAAACACCGAGTACGGAGGAAGTCTCTGCTTTTTCCTCCTTTTTCTTTGCAATTTTCTGATCGGAATGACTCGTTTCTGCAGGATTTCCTACTGTTACAGCATTTCCGGAAGGAAGCGGATTGGACTTTAGCTTTGTATTTACAAAGATATTTTGATAGCCTGTAGTATTGTCTCCGGAAAGCTCCGTACTATATCCGGGAACCACATCCTCCGTTAAATTATATCTTATCTCCTGCCCGTCTTTATTTCTCTCCAGATTGGTAAAGGTATATTGCCAGTTATTGTCTGCAGAAAGCTGTTGTGTCGCAATTTCCTTATCATTTGCCATGAGACGCACGGTAACGGAAGCAGGGATTCTCACCCTTTCCCTTCCACACTGCGGTTACCGGAATAGAAACCTTCGTACTTACTGTATTCACTAGGTTAAATCCTGAGTCCTGCGTACCGGAAAGTGTCGGATAATAGCCGGCTACTGCCTGCTCACGGATACTGTACTGATACAATTTTCCGCTATCATCATACTTCGGGAGTTCCCGGAAAAAGGCCTTCCATCCGTTTCCCTGTGTTAATTCTGCCGTATCCCCGGTAAAACTTCCGTTTCGAAGAAGTTCTGCAATCACTTTTCCGGGTCTTCCCTGTGCCTGATTTCCGGCATCAACCCACTTCGTTGTAACAGCAATACTTCTGTTTTGACCCGATTTTACACTCTCCACCCTTAAGTTAGCAACTTTAGCAAGGTCAAAACTATCTGCATTGATTTGGTACTGCTCGGTAGAAAGAATATAGCCGGCTGGTGCCGAAATCTCCTGCACAGTATAGTTATCCCGCACAAGATTCTCTATAACGACATCTCCGTTTGCATCCGTAGTCAGCTGTCCAACCTGCTGTCCGCTACTGTTTGCCACTGCAAAAAACTGCACCGGATAGTGGCTGATTCTCTTCATTTACCTTCTTAATTTTAATCTTATAGTTATCCCCTGTTGCAGATCCCAGAGCCTTTTTGAATCGTTAGCGTTTGGCTTTTTTTCTGAGTGGCTCTCCGTTTCCGTCGGAAGTAAGCTCTGCAGTATTGGTATAACTAAAAATTCTGTAATGGGCACGCCGTCAAATTTTTGCATAATAAACGATCTCATAGCCTTCAGTACGGTTGACATTTCCAAGATTTATACTAAAAGCTTTTTTTCTTCCGGGAGCATTGTTTTCGAAATGCCGATTCAGCAGCCATTTCATGCGTTGCAGCACCGGTTCTGCTTTTGGTTTCTTAAATCAAAATTACTGCCGTTAATGGGGTCGGAAAATCCAAGTCCCACCTTCGAAATGACCTCTTTCCCATATCCCCTTTTCGTATGGATACCGGATGCTTCTCATCAATATAGTAGGAAAATGTACCATCTCCCAGTGTATCTCTGAACTGTCAGATTGTTCCTTGCTTCTCCGAGATTTATGAGTATTTGATAACGCGCCAGGTAAATCTTATTTCCGGTCTGCGGATCCGTTGCCTCTTCCAAGCTTTGCTTCACATTCTTTACAAAGTTGAAATCAGTCTCTTTCTCGATTCCCGTGTAATTGATGCTTCCCGTAATCGGATAACTTGTATACTGATTAACCCGAATTTCCGTACTGATGCTTCTTGCTGCAGGCTCTGTGCTCCGATTTACCTGCATAGTTAGAAAGAGACTGAATCGGATGTCATTTTTCTGTTCCACATAGGGTTCATAAGTCAGTAATACAGTATTGCTTTCTACTGCATAATGTGCTTTGGCAATGAGATTCTCTCCGTCTCTTATTTCAAAATCTTTTGCAGAAAGAGAGACAAAGGAAGAGGGCAGATTGATACTGCTTGTATCCCCAACCTTCACCTGTGCATCACTAGGAATAGCAAACTCCATCTTAACACCGAACTCTCCGCTATTGCTAAGACCTGCACCGTCATAAGGAGCTGTCCCCTCCTTATTTGTATAGCTTGCACTGATTGGATTAAGCAGGATCACTTTACTGCTTTCCGTAGTCATTGCTTCAAGAGGGAGTAAGCGCCAAATTCTGCTTTTGCACTTGCCTCCTCCACTCTTTCTTCTTCCGTCTTCGCTTGTGCTGCCCGAATATCTTCTTCCGATGGAACGCCGCTGTTTTCCGATGAATTGTGAATGTTACTCTGTGACACCACGCCCGGCCCTATCTCTTCTGCCTGTGCGAGAGAAAATCCCTGCCATGCCATAGCAGCAGCCATGAAGATAGCCAGTAACTTTCTTTTTTGTATCATTTTTACTCCTTTTTGCTTTTTTTAAAAAAAGCATGCTTAATAGACTAATGCGCCGTTCTTCTTCTCCATCAAAGACTGATTCATTAAGCTTTGTTTTTCTTAGTCTAGCACAATTTGTAAATAATTGAAATATTCTGTTTTTGTATCTTTAAAAAATTAAAAATAACTATAGATAAAAGTAGGGAAAAATAAGAAATACCCCGTGAAAGTACAGAAAATAGCTCTCTCCGGGGATGTAGTTTAATTAAAAATTTCAAAAATATTTTTATATTTTTTTTAATATTGCTCTTTTTCAAAAATTTTTTTAGCTATTGTTCTTTGATTTAACAATACTCTGTGTAACGAAACGCGATCCTAGCGCAACTCTCCCGAAGCTGCACTAGCTGTATGTACCTCTACGCCATGCACCTCGCCGGCCTGCAAAGGACCTCCGAAAAAGATAGCCCTGAATCATATCACAGTTATAGTCAAGCAACTTTTTCGTACTGCCATTCCTCTTCAACACCCTCTACAATAACCACCTTTCCAAGATCATGGATGATGCTGATCAGATTTCGCACCACATCTCCGTTATTTAGAAGGAAATTGTCAATGATGGACTTATCCATCTTAACTGTATTCAGAGGAATATAGGGCAGATAGCTAAAACTGCTGTAACCGGTACCGAAGTCATCCAGATGCAGTTGAATTCCGGCTTCAACAAGCTTCTTAAATACAGACTTGGTCTGCTTACTTTCCTCAAAGAGAATACTTTCCGTAATCTCCAAAACGACATACTCATGCGGAATGGCAAAACGATTCAACTGGTACAAAAGGAATTCTACAAAATCATCATCATAGATTTGATAGCTACTGAAATTAATGGAAATCGGACGCAATCCCTTTCCTTCCTCTCTCCATCTTGCCAACTGTCTAATCACCTGCTCAACCGCAATCTTTCCCAGCTTTCGTAATGAAAGCCATACTGCTCTGCAACAGGAATAAACTGATCCGGATAACAGGCATCATTGTGTATACGCATCAAGGATTCAAAGCCCACAATTTTCTTTGTTTTGCAATCTATCTGCGGCTGATAAACCATATAGAAGGCATTTTTCCTCAATGGCCTTCTCCACCTTCTTTAAAATCAGATTAATCTTCTCTTTTTTATAGCGAAGCTCATCGGTGTAATACACCAAACGATTCTTTCCTTTTTTCTTGGCAGAGCTCATGGCAATTCCTGCAGAAACAACAATCTGCTTAGGACTGTCCTTACCATTGGAAGTCGCCACTCCGCCGGACGAGTTCATATTGACAGTCTCTCCCCCTACGGTAATCGACCTTCTGAAAATGGAATGCAGCTCCTGTAAAGCCTGAGAATCCTCCGGCAAAATTACTCCCGGAAAAACAATCAAAAACTCGTCTCCACCGTAACGGGAGGCTACTGCCCCGTGCGCTTTCTCCATCTTCCGAAGACGATTGGCCACAGCGGAGAGATACAAGTCTCCGGTCTCATAGCCTCTTGACTCGTTTAACTCCTTCAGGTTGTCAATATCCATAAGAACGCAGGTGAACTCTTCGCTGTTTTTTAAAAGCTCTTCTATGCTCGCCAGAATCGTCTGACGGTTTAAAAGCTCCGTCAAATGGTCATAACTCAGCTTATGTTCCAGTTCGTCGCGAACCATTAGAAGATTTTCATTTTTTTCTCCAGTTCCTCTAAAAGCTTGGTACTGTGGAGCTTTCCAAGAAGAGAATATACAAGGAACAAAAGGATGGCGAGAATAGGTAAGAGAGAGAGGAGAAAATATCCGGCATATTTGGCTAAAAAATGCCCTATACTGTCCTCCAGAAATACATCTTTGGAAAGATGGCTCTTCGATAACCCGTAGGCAAGAAGAACTCTATTATTGATGACCATTTGTCCTGGACTGTCCATCTTACAGGAACGCTCCTCAATTTTAACTTTGGAGGACAAAATATCCAGCATCAAAAGAGTCGCATCCTTCGCCATCTGCCGATAGTCCTGTACCCTTCCGCCGATAAAGCCGGGGATATTCCTTACCATGGAATTTCCGTAAACCGGTGTATCTACCGTATTTAAAATAAGCTTTACCATCTGGCTTTCAGGATAATTGTTTCCATCTCCATCCTGATATGCGGAAAGAAATACTAATATGGTTTTATCCTGTATTGCTTTCAAGGCCTGTACAAATTCTTCTCTCTTTAATTGAGAAAAGTTAATGCCGGCAAAACGGTAGGAAGAAAATTGTCTTTGAAGAGAGAAAAAGTCCTCCCTTGCCGCAATTCCGGAATAGCTGTTGTCGTAAATTGCCATGATGGTTTCCGCTTTAGGCTGTAAAGCGGTCGCCGTTTCCAAGGTCTCTTCCAAGAAAGACGGACAGTAATATCCAGTCATGCCGGAGTCTTCTCCCGCTTTCTCCGCCAGAGTTTTACTTCCTATAGAAAAAAACACAACCGGAAGGTTCGGAAACAATTCTTTTTTATACTCCATTACGAAGTTTAAAGCTCTGTCATCTCCTACAAGAATTCCGTCATACGAGCTTTCTCTGTTTTCAATTCTGCTTTTCACAAAGGCATAAAAAGCCTCTACATCCTCATCGTGGTTAAAGTGTCGAAAGTCCATATTCACGATATCAAGATGTACATTGCTTTTGGTTCAAGATTTCCTCAATCCCTTCCATCTGTTGCGGAAAAAAATGAGGTCTGACGGGTCATAGGAACTTAAAAAAAGAAGACTCTTTTTCCTGGAGCTCATACGGCTCTTCCATTTCCTTCCATTCCTTCCATTGTCTCGGTTTTATACGAAAAATAGCGATTCCAGGAAGCTACGGAAAGAACAATAAAAAAAGAAGCAGAAATAAAATTCCTGCTGCAAGTAAACTTCTTCTTATAAAGCGATTATCCTTCCTATTACTCATTCCGCGTCCTTGTTCTTGAACTCTCTCTATCTATCATTTAAATCTTGTCTTTCAAACATATATTTCACAAATCCAAAAAGCTGCAAAAACAAAAGCTATACTGTCGAAAAGATAAATAAACCTTTATAAAACAAAAAAAGAGGTATATAAAACTGTACAGATTTTGCCTATATCTCCTTTCAGTGTACACTATTTCAGTTAATTTATGCAATATTTATTTCCATTCCTCAGGGAGTTCCAATATCGCTCCTCTGTTTCCGCTTGTCACAAGCGCCTGGTAGCGGAGAAGATAGCCCTCTGTCACCTTCGGCTTTCTCGGCTTCCAGAGTTTTCTTCTTCTTTCCAGCTCTTCCTCCGAAACCTTCATATCAAGTTTATTCTTCGGAATGTCAATAGAAATAATATCTCCTTCTTCCACTAAGGCAATCGGGCCTCCTACAGCCGCTTCCGGAGAAACATGGCCGATGGATGCTCCACGGGATGCTCCCGAAAATCTTCCGTCCGTAATTAACGCTACCGTGCTTCCGAGTCCCATTCCCATAATGGCGGAGGTGGGATTTAACATCTCACGCATACCGGGACCGCCCTTCGGTCCTTCGTAGCGGATAACCACAACATCGCCTTCATGAATCTTCCCGCCTTTGATCGCCTTGATTGCATCGTCCTCACAGTCAAAAACTCTTGCCGGTCCCTCATGCACCATCATTTCAGGAGCTACAGCGGAGCGCTTTACGACCCCGGTATCCGGTGCAAGATTTCCCTTCAGTACCGCAATGCCTCCGTTTGGCATAAAGGGATTTTCAATCGGGCGAATGATCTCTTCATCGAGATTCACAGCTCTTTCAATATTCTCTCCCGTCGTTTTTCCCGTAACCGTGATGCCGTCCAAGTGCAGAAGATTTTTCTTGGAAAGCTCCTTCATAACCGCAGAGATACCGCCCGCTTCATTTAAGTCTTCCATATAGGCGGGACCTGCCGGTGCAAGGTGACAAAGATTCGGTGTCGTGTCGGAGATCTGATTGGCATATTCCATATCCAGTGTAAAACCGCACTCATGGGCAATCGCCGGAAGATGGAGCATGGTATTCGTAGAACAGCCGAGTGCCATATCCACGCGAAGCGCATTTTCAAAGCTCTTCTTTGTCATAATGTCACGCGGACGGATATTTTCCTTCAGTAAATGCATGATGGCATAGCCTGCCTGCTTCGCAAGACGGATTCGAGCGGAATAGACTGCCGGAATCGTTCCGTTTCCGGGAAGCCCCATACCGATAACCTCGCTTAAGCAGTTCATGGAGTTTGCCGTATACATACCGGAGCAGGATCCACAGGTCGGACAGACATTCTCCTCGTAGAGTTTAAGCTCCTCCATACCGATTTTTCCCTGCCTCATACTCTCCCACCGCTTCGAAACATCGCGGATAAGGAGCGTTTCTTTCCGTGCACCTTTCCGGCAAGCATGGGGCCTCCGGAAACAAAGACGGTCGGTACATTAACACGAGCTGCCGCCATAAGAAGTCCCGGTACATTCTTGTCGCAGTTCGGAATCATAACCAGTGCGTCAAACTGATGCGCCTTTGCCATACACTCTGTGGAATCGGCAATCAAGTCTCTTGTCACAAGAGAATACTTCATACCGACATGACCCATGGCAATTCCGTCACAGACCGCAATCGCCGGAAATTCCACCGGAAGACCGCCCGCTTCGGCAATGCCCATCTTCACCGCCTCGCAGATTTTATCCAGATTGATATGCCCCGGAACAATTTCATTATAGGAGCACACCACCCCGATCATCGGCTTCTTCATCTCTTCCTTGGTGTAGCCCAAGGCATTAAATAAACTTCTATGGGGCGCCTGCTGCACACCCTCTCTTACATTTTCACTATTCATCTTCTCTCCTCTATACAATCTCGTAGAAAGAGGCTTGTTCATACTTCGCATGTCTACGCATGATGAACACAGTTCTCCATCCTCTCCGGTCAGTACTTATTCAGAATGAGATATTGCACGCTACGCAAGCGATACTCGTTATGAATCAAAAAGGATCTTTCCTTTATTTACCTCATGGAAATAAAGAAAAAAACCCTTTTCTATAATCAGCTATTTTAAAGCCTTTTCCCTTATCGTGCAAGGAAAAGGGCTTTCTTTGCTATGCACTTTCGGAATGGGAGCTATGTTCTCCATTCCCTATCCTTTCGAACTATAACTTTTATTCGAACTGATCCGTAAGCTCTAGGCTGTGCTCCTTCTGCATCTTTCGCGCAAAGCCTTTAAGAATACATCCAAGGGCACATTGTTGATCTGCTTGTTGGAGCCTCTCATGTTAATGGAAACGGTGTTTTCCTCCATTTCCTTGTCTCCAAGCACCAGAATGTACGGGTCCTTGTAGTTCTTATAGGTCTTAATCTTCTCCTTCATATTCTTATCGGAGTAGTCGATTTCCGCACGGATTCCCATGTCGGAAAGAGCATCATAAATCTTCTTTCCATATTCGTTATGCTCTTCCCGAATCGGCACAATCCCTACCTGCTCGGGGAGAGCCAGAAGGGGAAGCTTCCCTTGAAGTTCTCAATGATAATTCCGATAAAACGCTCTAAAGAGCCGTAAATTGCACGGTGGATAACCACAGGCATCTCCTGTCCGCCCTCAGCAGTCTGGTAAGTTAAGCCGAAGTTATGCGGAAGCTGGAAGTCAAGCTGGATGGTTCCACACTGCCATTCTCTTCCGAGAGCGTCCTTAATCTGCAGGTCAATCTTCGGACCGTAGAAGGCACCGTCTCCCTCGTTGATTTCAAAACCGCCCTCTCCGTACTTGTCGGTCAGAATCTTCTTTAAAGCAGCTTCTGCTCTATCCCAAACCGCGATGTCTCCCATGAAGTCTTCCGGTCTTGTAGAAAGCTCTGCACGGTAGCTTACCCCGAAGGTGCCATAGATTTCATCCGCAATGGAGATGATGTCGGCAATCTCCGCCTCAATCTGGGATTCCATTACGAAGGTATGGTCATCATCCTGCCGGAACTCCTGCACACGGAAAAAGACCGTTCATCTGGCCGGACTTCTCTTTTCTGTGCAGTACATCATACTCGGAGTAACGAATCGGCAGCTCCTTATAGGAACGATTTCTTCTCTTATAGGTGAGCATCGCGTTTGGGCAGTTCATGGGCTTTGCCGCCATGGTGTCGATATTTTTCACGGTTATAAATTACAGAGCCGGCCTGAATCTTCACCGTCTTTTTCTCCAAGGCTCGCATCGGTCGGATGCTCGAGCACTCCGGAGAGGTCGGCATCGGCCTTTTAGCCAGCCGGAAACGCCGGGAACCATAAACATATTGTTGATGTAATGGGCCCAGTGACCGGAAATCAACCACAGCTTCTTATTGTTGATAAGCGGTGCGGAAATCTCCGTATAGCCATGTCTTCTTTTGTAGCTCTCTGGAATACTGCAAGTAGCGCCTGATACATCTTCCAGCCTCTGGAAGCCAATAAGGCATACCCGGTGCAGTCTCCTCGAACATAAAGAGGTCCAGTTCTTTTCCGAGCTTCTTGTGATCTCTTTCCTGTGCTTCCTGTAACCACTTTAAATGCTCCTTTTAAAGCATTCTTATCAGGGTACACAAAGAGATAAACTCTCTGCAGCTGATCTCTATGCTCATCGCCTCTCCAGTATGCTCCGGAAACGGACTTTACCTGAAAAGCCACATTCATAAGCTCCTGGGAATTCTCTACATGCGGTCCGCGGCAGAGATCCACGAAGTCGGATCCGGTATGATAAACGCTGATGATTTCACTCTCGGGAAGGTCCTCAATCAGCTCCTTTTTGAACTTTCTGCTTGGCAAAAAGTTTTAAAGCATTCTCTCTGCTAAGCTCTTCTCTCGTCCAGTCCTCTCTTCTCTTAATGATTTCCCGCATCTTGTTCTCAATAGCGGGGAAATCCTCTTCAGACAAATTCTTCGGTACCAAAAAGTCATAATATGCTCCGTCCTCAATCTGCGGTCCGATAGCATACTGCACCTCCGCCCAGTAAAGCTCAATCATAGCCTTTGCCAAAACATGGGCGATGGAATGTCTGTATCTCTCTAAAAAAATTCTTCTCTTTCCATAATTAAACCTCTTTTACTTACTTGATTCCTCGACTTTTCGGATTTCTTCTTCCGTATTTCCGAGCAAACTGTTATTTCCAATGAAATCTCTATTTCTTTAATCTCATCTTCAATACACTTAAATTAAGTATATTCTATCATTGTCATTAAGTGTTTGCTTCCAGTCTTTCAACAGCCGCCTTTACTCTCTTTCAAGGACTCCTCTTTTCCGAGAACGGAAAGAATCTCGGTTGCTCCCGCAGGCGTCATCTGCTTTCCGGAAAGAGCAATCCGAATCGGCCACATGGTAAAGCCTGTCTTGTATTCCTTCTCCGTACTGAACTCCTGTAAAAAGGCTGTAGAGGCGGTCATTGCTGTAATCCTCTTCCTTCTCCAAAAGGGGAAGCACTTCTTTCAGAAGACTAAGAGAATTCTCTAAATTGGTCTTGGCTTTTTTTGTTTTGATAAAGTTCTAAAGAGTAGTCCGGCACTGCCTTAAAGAAGTCTACATGCTCCGGAATATCAGGGAAAATCTCAATACGACTCTTCACCATCTCGGCGATTTTCTTTAAATCCACCTTCTCCCCGGCAGCCTCCTTCAGATAGGGGTAGGCTCTCTCATAGAACTTATCGAAGTCCATCTTCTTAATATACTCTCCCGTTCATCCAGCGAAGCTTTCCCATATCAAAGACGGCCGGGCTCTTCGAAATTCTGTGATAATCAAACTCTCTGAACCAAATCCTGCAACGAAAGAATTTCCTCATTTCCTTCCGGACTCCATCCAAGAAGCGCGACAAAGTTTCACAACCGCTTCCGGCACAAAGCCCTGATCAATCAGATCCTCAAAGAGGAGTGCCCGGAACGCTTAGAGAGCTTCTTATGATTTCTCATCCGTAATCAAAGGACAATGCATGAGCTTTCGAGATTCCCAGCCGAAAGCATCATAGAGCCTCTGATACTTCGGGCTGGAGGAAAGATATTCATTTCCACGTACCACGTGGGTAATCCCCATTAAATGATCGTCCACGACATTGGCAAAGTTATAAGTCGGAAAACCGTCGGACTTGATGAGCACCATGTCGTCCAGCTCCGCATTATCCACAGTAACATCGCCGTATAACTCATCATGAAAAGTCGTTGTTCCCTCTGTCGGGTTATTCTGCCGGATAACATAGGGAAGACCCGCAGCAAGTTTTTCCTCCACCTCTTCCTTGGAAAGAGAAAGACAATGTTTGTCATAGTGCATCAAAATCTCGCCGTTGACCTCAGTCTGTAAAGACTCAAGTCTCTCCTTATCGCAGAAGCAGTAATAAGCCTCTCCCTTTTCCACAAGTTTCTTGGCATACTGCATATAAATGCCGGTCTTCACACGCTCGGACTGTACATAGGGGCCGCAGGAGCCGGGATTATCCGGACCTTCATCCCAAAAAGTCCCGTCTCTTCGAGGGTTCTCCGGATAATGTCCACAGCCCCCTCCACTTCTCTTTCCTGGTCTGTATCTTCTATACGTAGAAGGAAGTCTCCCCCCTCATGCTTGGCAATCAAATAGGCGTACATCCCTGTACGAAGATTCCCTACATGCATCCTCCCTGTGGGGGAAGGAGCATATCTGGTCCTGATTTTCATAAAAGCCCCCTTACTTAAACTATTCTGCTAAATCCTGCGGTCTCATGGAAAGATTGATTCTTCCCATCTTATCTACCTCAATCACCTTTACACGCACTTTGTCACCGATATGTACAACATCCTCCACCTCATTCACTCTCTTATCGGAAAGCTTGGAAATGTGTACCATACCGTCCTTAGTCGGGCTGAGCTGCACGAAAGCACCGAAGTTCATCATACGCACTACGGTTCCTTCTAAAATTTGTCCCGGCTCGATATCATTTACGATGGAAAGGATAATTTCCTTCGCTCTCTATAAGGCAGCAAGGTCAATTCCGGAAATGGATACCATACCGCTGTCGTCAATATCAATCTTTGCACCGGTCTCATCAATAATTGCGGTAATCGTCTTACCCTGCTTACCGATAACATCTCCGATCTTGTCGGTCTCAATCTGTAAGGTAATAATCTTCGGTGCATAGGGAGAAAGCTCTTTTCTCGGTTCGGCAATCGCATCCTTCATTACCCCGTCCATGATGAAGAGTCTTGCCTCTCTGGCTCTCTTAATCGCCTCTTCTACGATGGGGCGGGTAAGTCCGTGAATCTTGATATCCATCTGGATTGCGGTAATACCGTCTCTCGTTCCCGTTACCTTAAAGTCCATATCGCCGAAGAAATCCTCGAGGCCCTGAATATCGGTAAGCACCAAGTACTCATCATCACTCTCTCCGGTAACCAGACCGCAGGAAATACCCGCAACCGACTTTCTGATCGGAACACCGGCAGCCATCAAGGACATGCAGGATGCGCAGGTGGAAAGCCATGGAGGTGGAACCGTTGGACTCCATCGTCTCGGAAACGGAACGAATCGCGTAGGGGAACTCCTCTACAGGAGGAAGCACCGGAATCAAAGCCTTCTCTGCGAGAGCGCCGTGTCCGATTTCTCTTCTTCCGGGACCTCTGGAAGCCTTTGCTTCACCTACGGAATATCCCGGGAAGTTATACTGGTGTAGATAACGCTTCTCCGTCTCGAACTCATTCATGCCCTCTACCTTCTGTACCTCGGAAAGAGGGGCAAGAGTAGTAATATTTAAAATCTGGGTTTGTCCTCTCTTAAACATAGCGGAGCCATGGACTCTCGGGAGTACATCCACTTCCGATTCCAAAGGACGAATCTCATTAATTGCTCTTCCGTCCGGTCTCTTGTGATCCTTTAAGATCATCTTTCCGAACCGTCTTTCTTCTCGTACTGGTAAATGGCATCCGGGAGAATCGCAAGCGCTTCCTCATCATCTTGGAACGCCTCCACCAGACGTTCACTAAGCGCGGAGATGTTGGCATCTCTTTCCTGCTTCTCATCGGTAAATACCGCCTTTTCCATCTCTTCCGGACTTACCACGCTCTTCATTTTCTCGAAAACGGCCTCAGGAATAGCGGAAGACTCGTAGCTGTGCTTCTCTTTTCCGCACTCTGCGATAATGCTCTCGAAAGAAGCCGATAATCTGCTGGTTGGTCTCATGCGCAAGGTAAATAGCTTCAATCATCTTCTCTTCCGGAAGCTCGTTCGCGCCGGCTTCAATCATGATGACCTTTTCTTTTGTAGATGCGACAGTGAGCAGTAAGTCGGATACAGCTTTTTCTCCATTTCCCGGGTTCAAGATAAACTCCCCGGCAATCATACCTACCTGTGTCGTTGCACAAGGTCCGTCAAAGGGCACGTCGGAAATGGACGTAGCGAGGGCAGATCCGAGCATGGCCAGAAGCTCCGGAGAAGCATCCTGATCAACCGAAAGCACCGTATTGTTCAGAAGAACATCATTTCTATAGTCCTTCGGGAAAAGCGGACGCATCGGACGGTCGATGACTCTTGCCGTAAGGATTGCGTTGTCGCTGGCTCTTCCCTCTCTCTTCTTAAAGCCGCCCGGAAACTTTCCGACAGCATACATCTTCTCTTCATACTCTACAGAAAGCGGAAAGAAATCAATACCGTCTCTTGGCTTTTTCCGATGCAGTACAGGTAGAAAGCACAGTGAGTATCTCCATAGTGCATTAAAACCGCACCGTTACTTTGTGCACAGACTCTGTCCACATCCATCGTGAGCATTCTGCCTGCCAGTTCCATTGAATAACTTTTGTACATAAAGCCTCCTTTTTCTTCTTTCCTTCGGAAGCCCCAAAAGCACTGAAAAAGCTACGAAACTCGTCTATTTTTCAGTGATCTCGGTTGCCTTCCAAAGGAAAATTTTTGATAAAATCACTAATAAATCATTATACTAAAGGGAAGAAGTCGCCGCAAGAGTCGGATGAAATATATCAGGGAATCCAAACTTTTATTCAAAGTCTCCTTTTGGCTCCTTGTCCTTTCTCAAAAAGCAAAAACAGGGCAGAAGGGATAACCCCTCTGCCCTGAAAATGTCTTACTTTCTGATACCCAGCTTCTCGATTAAAGCTCTGTATCCGTCTAAGTCCGTCTTCTTTAAGTAGTCAAGAAGTCCTCTTCTCTGACCAACCATCATAAGAAGTCCTCTTCTACTGTGGTGATCCTTCGGATTGCTCTTTAAGTGCTCGGTAAGCTCTACAATTCTCTCTGTAAGAAGCGCAACCTGTACTTCAGGTGAACCGGTATCTCCGGGCTTTCTGCCGTACTTAGCAACCAACTCTGCTTTCTTCTCTTTTGTAATCATCTTTTCTCCTTCTTTGAGCCTAAGCTCGCTACTCACGAAAAAAACGGAACAAGCGTCGGAGTGCGCTTTGCTACGCCTTCGCGTCATAAAAAGTTTCTTGGATTTCTCTATCCAATCAGAAATCCGTCTGTAAAAAGTGCTGAAACAGCCTCTTCACGATAGAGTATATTACTGCACTCCTTCCTCAACTGTCAAGGTTTTCTTGGATTTAACAAATTTCCATTTATAAAATCTCATACAGTGTACATCTGTATATCGCATCGACTTCATACTTAGCTCTTCAGCTTTCAGACGGATCAATCGATCTCGGAAACTCTACACTGAGTAAGTCTTTCTTTAGCTGCGCTTTCAATCCATCTAGCTTCAAAAAAACTGATTTTTGCTCCCGAATTCTCTTTATGAAACTTACTCGATCTTTTTCCCCATAGATATCTCTATCAAAGTCAAGAAGATGGCTTTCGATAGTCAAGGGATTCTCTTCGGAAATGCTGGGATTTCTTCCTATATTGGTCATCGCATCATACTCTTCTCCCAGAACCATAACTCTCGTGTAGTACACTCCTTCTTCCGGACACAGCTTCCCTTCCTTCGGGAAAATGTTTGCAGTCGGGAAAGGAAAGACTTTCTTCCTATAGCCTTTTCCGTGCACCACAGTACCGTTTATGCTATACGGTCTTCCAAGAAGTGCAGCCGCCTCTTCCACCCTTCCCTCTTCCAGAGCTTTTCGAATATAGGAGCTCGAGACTTCCACTTCCTCACCGGCAGGGTTTAGGGTCAGAACCTTATCCACTACTGTGAGCTTAAAAGCCATATTTTTGCTGCAAACTTTCAAGGAGTTCTACGTTTCCCGCTCCTTTGTAGCCAAAGCTGCAGTCCGTTCCCACAACAAGGTGTTTCACTTTCAAGGACTCTATCAAAATGATTTTCACAAAGTCCTCCGGGCTCATCCGGGCTGCCTCCACCGTTAAGGGGTAGAGATAGACTTCATGAAATCCCGCATTTTTCAGTCTGGTAAAATGCTCGTCTTCCGTGGAAAGCATATCCTTTCGCCCCTGTAAAAAGAAGCTGTCTTTATCCATGGTAAAGGAAAGAACGGCAGGCTTTAAACCTTCTTCCTTCGCAATGCCGAAAACAGAGGAAAAAATCTTTTGATGCCCGAGATGTACACCGTCGAACTTTCCGAAGGTCAGCGCTGTCGGAACTTTACTGTATAAAGCGGGCTTCAAGAAGGAAGAAAGATCTCCCTTCTTCATGTCCTTTTCAATTTCGGAAAGCGTCTTACTCTCTTTAAATTGAAATTCTCCGACCTCTTCTCGGAGAAAGCGCAGACATACAGGCCTTCGTTCCCAGCTTCTCTCCTACCTCCGTACAAAGTGTACGAATGTAAGTGCCTTTCGAGCATTTTACACGAAACGTAATTCTTTGGTGCTTTTCCCGGCAGGAAAGTGCAGCAACACTCTCCGGAGCCGTCATAGAAAGAAGCTCTATGGAAAAAATCTCAATTTGAGAAGGCTTTCGCTCTATCACGATTCCTTCTCTTGCCATACTGTAGAGTCGCTTTCCATCCACCTTCTTCGCGCTGTACATGGGAGGAATCTGCTCTCTTTTTCCAAGAAGAGCCTGAAAAGCGGATAGAACTTCCGCTTCCGTAACCGTTCTTTCTTCTTCCGATAAAAAGCTTTCCCGTACTGTCTTCCGTATCCGTCTCTACACCAAGAAGCATTTCAGCCCGGTAAACCTTCACTTCACTCATGAGGGCTTTCGACAAGCTTTTGTAGCCTTCCCCACACAAACAAGAAGCACCCCTTCCGCCATAGGATCCAAGGTGCCTGCATGTCCCATCTTCTTTTCATGGAGAATTCTTTTTAAAGCGCGGAGCACGTCAAAACTCGTCATTCCCTGCTTCTTTATTGACATTGATGATTCCATCCATAGTTTGTATTAATATCTCTTAGCTTCTCCCAACGGTATAAAGTCTAACTCATTTTAAACGTGGAGCTTATTATAAAAAATGATCTAAAATTTTTCTTGATTCGCTATAGCCTATTGATTACTGCCTGTTGCTTACAAAGTCCGGCTCATCCATCTGTTTCCTAAGCTCTGCAATAATTTTTTCCAAAATGGACGCTACATCGCCCTTTAAGCTGCAGCCCGCCGCCATCTTATGACCGCCTCCGGCAAAGTGTGCCGCCACAGCGGAAACATCCAGTGCAGTATTGTTCGAGCGAAGGCTTACCTTATAGGTATTGTTTCCAACCTCATAGAGGAAAATAACACCGTCCACTTCTTTCGTTTCCCGAAGAACGCTGACGATGCCGTCCACATCCTTTCTGATCTACGGAAAAAGCTGTCCATATCCTTTCATACTGAGGGAAGAAGCAAAAATACGCCCCTCCATATAGAGCTTTCCGTCAAGGAGCACCTTTCCGGTAACCTGCTGCTGGTTCACCGTCTTCATATAGAAACTGTCATCAATGATGGAGGAGAAATCAATCCCCCGGTCCATACACTTTCCCGCTATTTCCATGGTGTGAGAGCTTGTGGAAGTATACTTAAAGACTCCGGTGTCGTGAATAATACCGGTATAGATGCAGGTCGCCACATCCTTAGTAAAATACCGCTCATCCATTAAATCAAAGCTGATTTCACTCGTGCTGGAGGCATCAGGAAGTATCGTATGATTCGGAAACTCTTCTCCGCTGCTTGTGATATGGTGATCAATTACATAGCGCTCTTTTGCATTTTTTGCAAGGCGCCCGTACTCTCCCAATCTTTCGTAAACTCCACAATCACAGATGATTGCCAGGTCATACTCATCTTTTGGGACGTCATGGCGAATCTCGGAGAATCCCGGAAGGTAGGCAAATTTATTGTTCGCTTCCATAAGAAACACCGTCACTTCCTTCTCCGGGAACCGTCCTTTGATATAATTTTTCCACCCAAGAGTGGATCCCAGGCAGTCTCCATCCGGACGGGTATGTCCCAATATACAGATGCTTTTTGCATTGCCAATTAGAGATTCCAGAACCTCTTTCATTTTTTCGCCTTTCTATTGTTACCATTTCCCCGGTATTTATTTCTCTATTTGAAATTATAAATTCCGTGATGCTTTATTTTGTAAAGCCATAATCGACTCAAGTTCTTTATTCTTCGTCCTCTTTATAATGATTTTCCTGATTCACCGCTTCTCCTACAGGGCGCGCTTCATCTTCCTCTTTTACCTTGTTGATTAAAGCATCCATACGGGAGCCGTATTCCACGGAATGATCGGGAACAAATTGCAGTTCCGGGGTATGACGAAGATTTAAGCTCCGCGCAAGCTCCCTTCTCAAAAAGCCCTGCCGCAGCTTTCAAGCCTTCAATAGTCTTCCCCAGGCTCTCTTCACTTCCGAGACAGGAAACATAGACCTTACAGTACTGTAAATCCGGAGTCAAATCCACTCCGGTCACATCGCAGAAGGGAGACACCCGGATGTCTTTTACTTCATTACGAATGAGGACGGAGAGATTTCTCCGCACGTCCTCATTTCTTCTTTGGTTTTTAAAACTCTGCCTTTTCAAGCTTCACCTCTATCTCTGTACTTCTTCCATGATGTAAACTTCAATCTGGTCGCCCTCTTGAATGTCCGTATAGCTTTCTAATACAATACCGCACTCCTGTTTGGTTCCCACTTCCTTCACATCATCTTTAAAGTGTCGTACGGAAGCAATATTTCCGTCAAAGAGCTGCTCTCCGTCTCTTGTAAGGCGTGCCTTTGCTCCTCTTTGTACCTTACCGTCCGTAACAAAGGATCCTGCAATCACACCCACACCGGAGGACTTAAAGATCATACGTACTTCGGCATGACCGATAACTTTCTCTTCAAATACGGGCGCAAGCATACCCTTCATAGCAAGTTCAATATCTTCAATTGCCTTATAGATGATGTTGTAGAGACGCACGTCTACATTTTCTCTCTCGGCAATATCTTTTGCTGTAGCATCCGGCTTCACATCAAATCCGATTACGATTGCATTGGAAGCAATAGCCAAGTTGATGTCGGACTCATTGATTGCACCTACACCGGAATGGATGACCTTAACCTGTACTTCCTCATTCTGTATCTTCTGTAAGGAATCACGAACCGCTTCTACGGATCCTTGCACATCTGCCTTAAGCACAATGGGGAGGTCCTTCAGCTCGCCGGCCTTAATCTGATCAAAGAGTGCGTCGAGACTGACTTTCTTTCTGGACTCTTCCACCATTCTCTGCTTGCCTTCGGAAACAAAGGTATCCGCATAGGCTTTCGCCTCTTTTTCATTGTCCTTCACCTGGAAAATCTCTCCTGCGTTCGGCACAGAGTTCAGTCCCAAAATCTCAACAGGCATGGACGGAGTAGCCTTCTTGATTCGTCTTCCCTTGTCATCAATCATAGCACGAACCTTACCGAATGCGGATCCTACCGCCACAACATCGCCAATATGGAGTGTTCCCTTCTGTACAAGGAGACGCGCAACGGATCCTCTTCCCTTATCCAGCTCCGCCTCAATCACTACACCGTAAGCTTTTACGATTCGGGTTTTGCTTTTAACTCAAGCACATCCGCCTGAAGAGCAATATTTTTCTAAAAGGTTCTCCAAGCCTTCTCCTGTTTTTTTGCAGAAACAGGGCAGCATATGGTGCTTCCGCCGTAATCTTCCGCTACCAGATCATATGCCATAAGTTCCTGCTTAACCTTATCAATATTCGCAGTCGGCTTATCTATCTTATTGATTGCCACAATAATCTCGGTATTTGCAGCCTTCGCATGATTAATCGCCTCAATGGTCTGCGGCTTAATTCCGTCATCTGCAGCAACAACGAGTACTGCAATATCGGTAGACTGCGCACCACGCATACGCATGGCGGTAAAGGCCTCATGTCCCGGAGTATCTAAGAAGGTAATCACTCTGGAATCCCCGTTTACCTTTACAGATACCTGATACGCACCGATAGACTGGGTGATTCCGCCGTGCTCTTTACTGGTTACATTGGTGTTTCGAATCGCATCAAGAATAGAAGTTTTACCATGGTCAACATGTCCCATAACGGCAACAACAGGCGGACGAGCCTCTAAATCTTTTTCCTCATCCACTTCCGAATCCTGCACCAGTTCCGCAATCACATCGACCTTTTCCTCCATCTCGCAAAGAATATCGTATTCTACCGCAATGTTCTCCGCCTCTTCATAGGAAAGCTCGGTATTTAAAGTCACAATCTGCCCCTTTAAGAAAAGCTTCTTAATGATGTCGGCAGATTTCTGCTTCATCTTATCAGCCAGTTCCTTAATGGTAATTACCTCAGGCAGGGTAATGGACTTAATGGTCTCCTCCACCGCCTTCACTACTTCCGGCTTAATAAAAGCACCCTTTCCGGTCTTCTTTGCCTTTACCTGGTCATCTCTCTCGTAAGACTGGGTTGCCCCGTACTTATTCTGCTTTCTCTGCGCTCTGTTCTTCTGGGAAATCGTTGCCTTCTCGTTTTCAAAGCTCTTATTGCCGTAAGTCTTCTTTACAGGCTTTACAGCATCGTGCTTCACGCGGCTCTGCTTCTCCACAATTTCCGGTGCAAAGGATTCCACAGCCGGTTTTTCTTCCTGCAGGCGCTTTTCCTCTTCCGTCAAAGGGCTTTCTCTCACCATCTTTGGAGAATCCGCCCTCTTATCGCCGTCTTTTCCGAAATCCTTTATTAAATCCCGATTTTCTATCTCCCTTAAGAAATGCAGGAGCTCTGCCCTCTGTCTTCTCTCTTGAAGCACTTCTCTTTTTCCTTCTTTTGGAAACGGTATGTGCAACAATACCGGAAAAGCTTATTTACCTTCAGCTTAGCCTGCTTTTTCAGTCTCTTCCGCTTTTTTTCCTTCTGCTCTTCCATCACTCTCTTTGCAGCTTCTTCCGCTTCACGCTTTGCCGCTTCTTCTCTTTCCCTGGCTTCCTTTTAGAAGTCTCTCTTCTTCCAGCTTCTTCTCTTCCTCAGCCTGTTTTTTTCTGAATGGCGTTTAAAGCCTTAAGCGGTGTAACTCTTGCTGTTCCGGGAGGAAGCGGCCTTCCGTTCGGAGACTTCTTATCCTCATCCTTCTTCAACTCTTTGGCTTCCTTTTACCTTTTTTGCCTTATCGGAAAAACTTACCGCTAAGAGGGTGATTCTTATGGTTTACAGAATTTTTGGGAATGGAAAACCACCGCCAACTTTTTTTCTTCTTAACGGTTCCTTCTTCCTTTCTTTTCTGTACTGCCTTTTGCCTTATTCTCATCTAACATCCGCATTCCCTCCATTCATAATACCGATTATTCTCTTCCCGAAGCCTTCATCCTCTATAGATAGAGAAGAACGCATTTCCTTACCGATGATCTTTCCCCAGCTCATCCTTGAGTCCCAAAATGTATAAAAAGGGACTTTATAATGCAAACAACTGTTACTGAACTTTTTTTATCGTATTGTCCGAAGCATCTTCTGCAACAAGGACCAGTCTTGCCTTCCCGCCCTTTTATGGACTTCTCTGTGGAAAAACTCTCCGGCCTTTATTTTTCCGGCTTTCATCGCCAGTCCGATATATCCATAAATTCTATTCTGCAATTTCTCTGATTTCCTCCCTTAGCTTCGCTAAGCTTTCTTCGAAAATATTTTCCTTGAAGGCTCTGAAAAAGGCCTTCCTTTTTCCGCTTTTTTTCCAAGCAAGAAAGCTTTTGGGCAAATGTAAGCCCCTCTCCCGTTCTTTCTTCCGCTCAAATCCAGAGAATAACTTCCATCTTCCTCTCTCACTATGCGAAGAAGCTCTTTCTTCGTTTTTCTCATTGCAGGCAATACAGGAACGTAAAGGTTCTACTTTCATTTTTCCTCCGGCTTCTACACTCGAGTCTTACTCTTCTTCCTCATAAGACTCGCCGTCTTCATACTCTTCTCCCTCGTACGCATTTGTATGCATCTTCATCATAGCCCTCGTCATAGTTCTCTCCGTCGCCATGATAATCAATCCCCATCTCATCAAAGATACCCTGCTCCTGAGCCTGTGACTCCGACTTGATGTCAATCTTATAGTTTGTCAGCTTTGCGGCAAGACGGGCATTTCTGTCCTTCTTTACCGATAGCCAGAGACAATTGATTGTCCGGCACAATAACCAGCGCATCCTTATTGTCCTGATCCGCAATAACGGCGATTACTTTTGCGGGAGATAATGCATTTCTCAATAAGATAAGCCGGGTTTTCGTCGTAATTAATGATGTCAATCTTCTCGCCTCTTAATTCCTCTACGATGGTATTGACACGGTTTCCGTTTAAACCGACACAAGCTCCAACCGCATCCACATCTTCATCGTGAGAAAGAACCGCCATCTTCGTACGGGAGCCAGCCTCTCTGGCAATAGCCTTGATTTCCACAATCCCTTCCTTAAGCTCAGATACTTCATCAAAGAAAAAGCTTTCTCACCAGCTCCGGATGGGTTCTGGAAAGCATAACCTTCGGTCCCTTGGGATTGTCCTTTACTTCTACAACGTAGACCTTGATTCTCTGATTCGGAAGAATCTTTTCTCCCTTAATCTGTTCTCCGTCAGCAAGATAACCGTCCACCTTGCCGAGATTCACAATTAACGCTCTTCCTGTATCCTTTTCCACCACACCGGATACAACCTGCTTTGCCATGGAGTAATATTCTTCAAAGAGAATCTTTCTTTCCTCTTCTCGAATCTTTCTGTACGATAACACCCTTTGCATTTTGCGCAGCAATACGACTAAAAGACTTGGAGTCAATTGGCACTTGAACGGTTTCTCCGAGAGAATAGCCGGCATCCACCGCCTTGGCATCTTCCATGCTGATTTCCGTGCTTGGATTTCCCACGACCTCTACAACGGTCTTTTCCGCATAAAGCGAAAAGGCTGCCGTTTCCGGATTCATACTTACGCGAACATTGTCTGCAGATCCGAAGTGGTTTTTGCATGCTGTCTGTAAGGACAGCTCAATTGCTTCGATAATCGCCTGCTTGGAAATCCCCTTCTCCTTTTCCAACATATCCAGTGCCAATCGTAATTCATCATTATTCATTGCTTTACTCCTCTTCTTCCATTTGTAGAAAGACCTTCATCTATATCGTTATTCTTCCGTATCTCTTCTGTCGCTTCTTCTATTTCACTATCCCAATCCTCCGATTCTCCGGAAGGATTGTCTTTAAAGCCCAAAGAGCAGACTTCTAAAATATATTCTTCCTCAATAAAATCTTCCTTGTCCAACCACTTGGACAGTCTTCTGGAAACCATAGCACAGTCATTGACTGTCATATCCTCTTCATCACTTCTATAGATAAATGCTCGAAGATAGTTGGGTTCCCGCTTCCTCCGTGAAAGTTACGCTGTCTAATACATAACCCATATCCGGAAGGATTTCTTCTAAATAACTCGTTGTTCTCTCGATTTCCATGCCATTCTCCATTCAAAAAGACTTTCGCTTTATCGATTTTGCTCTTTATCATTAAAAGGAGCAAGCCAATGCTTGCCCCTTCTCCAGAATCAATAAAATACCGTTACACTTTAGCATATTCACAAAATAAATGCAAGGTTTTTTCGTAAAATGCAAAAGACTCTTCTTTCGAAGAGTCTTTTTTCTATGCGTGCGACAGGATTCGAACCCACGACCTTCTGGTCCGTAGCCAGACGCTCTATCCAGCTGAGCTACGCACGCTCAAGAAATGCAAGAGTTATCTTATCAAATCGTGAAATCCATGTCAAGCACTAAGTTTATTTTTTTCTGCTTGATTTCTTTGTTTTTCCCTTTTGAATTGGAATCCGTTTTGAATCTTATTCCTCATCTTCTCCCTGCTGGCTTCTGTCCAAAATTCCCGGGATTTCAGCAAGCGAAACAATACGATAGCGAAACTCTGCTCTGGAACCGGCAAGCTCTTTTACTCTTCTGGAAAGTCGCTGGTAAATGATTGCACAGTCCTCTCTCTTCGTTCCAATCAATAGAATCAGATACTGTGAAGAAGAGTACTTCGTATAAACGTCACCCTTTCTCAATCCCTCGGAAAGAGACTGCTGCAGAATCTCCGCCCTTGCGTTCAACTTCTCCTGATTCTGAATGGGCTTTCCTTCATAGTCAACAAGGGTACAGAGCATCATGAAGATGGAAGAACCTCTTCGTTCCAAGTTTCTTCTAAGTACATGATATACGTCAATAAAGCTGGTAAATGGACAGAGATAGGCTCCAATCTTCCTTGTTCCCATCTCGCTCTTCAGCTTTTCGTCCTTTCGAATGATGTTGGCCTGAATCTGACGAATGTCATCCGTAACCACTCTTACATTGTCTGACAGCCTTTCATAGCAGGAACGAAGAGCATCGGGAATAGGAACTTCCAACTCATCCTGATAATAATGCGCACACTTCGTATAAAGCTCATACGCCGTCTTATACTCTTTTCTCAGAATCAGAGCATCAATCATCTCGATCTGCCAGCCGTTGTCAGGGTAGATTTTGTTTGCCTTATCATATAAATCAAAGAGTGCCTCGAAGTCTTCCGCTTCCTTATAGTGCTTTCCCAAGAAATCCACTACATCATCGTAAAGTCTCTTTAAACGAACGCTCTCTAAAATAACCCAGTAATCTGTTGCAAACTCGGGAAGCAACTCTCCACCATAAATCCCGAAGGCCTTCTGATAATAGTAGAGTTTTTTATCGTCCTTCTTCTCGCTTTTTTTGCCTTAAGGCAAACATCTTCAAATTCCTGAACATCTAAGATATATTCATAATCCGGATTGTTCTCGGGTGCATACACCCCTCTTTTTCCGTCAATAATCTTTCTTCCCGGCATCCCGGCTTTTTTTAACTGGGTTCTTGCCTGATGAAGTAAATTGTTCAGACTGTTATTCTCATCTAAAAGAGACTTATGTCCGAAAAATACCGTCAATCAAATCTCTTTTTAGAGACTCCGCCCATTCCTCTTAATAATACAATTTCGGTCAGCTTTTAAAAAAATTAGCCTTGCTATTCGACCCCAAATCTAATTTTTTTCGTCTCCGACAGTTATGGAGAACCCGCCCAGCATCTGCACATAAATTTTTAGTTTTTCTTTTTCGTTTCCATAATGATCCTTCACCAATTTATCAAGCTTCCTACTATTCTCCTGTTATTTTAAGATTAGTCTTAAAGAAAGTAAAGTTTAAAATGGAAAAAAATTTTTATGTTTTTCCTTCAAAAAGCGCAAATCTTCCTTTACTGTAATTTTAATATTTTCCTCTTCCCCTGCAATGAGACGAATCCTCTCCTTTGAAAAATTCTTCCACAATCATAGCATCATCCGTAATTTTGTCTTTCCACTCCTCTCTTCTTGAAGAAAACTTTTAAAAAGCCCGAGAAAGAACTCGAAAAATCAAAAACCTGCGGCGTTTGTACGGCGTAGAGTGTTTTTCTATCCAAACTTTTCTCAACAATTCCATCTCGCTCAACTTTAATTGTATCCTTCACCGGAATACCGGGAATAACTGCCTTAGAATATTGCAATTCCTTATACAGGTGTTCCAGTAAATCCTCCGTAAAGAAGGGACGCGCCGCATCATGGATAAAAACATAGTTTTTCCGGCTTTCCCTTTTTCTTCTATAAAATGAAGAGCTGCCGCCACGGAATCAAAGCGTTCCGCACCGCCTTCCACAATAGAGATCTTTCTTCTCTTTTTCTCCAGCCTTCTTGCTCCACGAAGCCTTCTACCGTTTCTTTATCTTCCGCTCCCACAACAAGAAGAACCTCTTCACAGCGCAGCCAAGAAATAAAACGTTCCACGGAAGCACAAAAAGAGGTTTTTCCACAGAGGGGCAAAAACTGCTTTTTTTCTTCTGTATGCATTCTTTTTCCGGTTCCCGCCATAAGAATCACGGCAGTAACCGACCTGTTTACTGCTCCATTCTTCTTTTTCCTTTTCTATACTTTCATTCTTATCTTTCCGTATGCCTTCATTCTTATCTTTCCGTATCCTTTTGTTCTCTTCTTTCTCTATTCTATCCGTTTTTCTATCCTCTTTTTCTCTTTCCATCTCTCTCTCCGGCTAAAGCAAACTCTTCTCGGTTTATGGCTTCTCTTCGTCTTTCACTTCTGATAAAGAAAGAGAGGGATAGGCGTTCACATCATGCCCTGCAAAATTTCCCTTCTTCCACTCATGATAGGCCGCCGCCGCAATCATGGCCGCATTGTCGGTACAAAGTATCAGCTTCGGACAGAAAAACTCTATTCCTTCCTGCTTGGCCTTTTCCTCCATCTTCTCTCTCAGCTTTCCGTTTGCTGCCACCCTCCGGCAATGGAGAGTCGATTGATATGAAGCTCTTTACAAAGAGCGATTGCCTTTCTCCGAAAGAACCTCCGTGACATTTTCCTGAAAAGAAGCGCAAAGATCCGCTACACGCACCTCTTCTCCCAGCATTTTTCGATTCATTTCATTTAAGACTGCCGATTTCACACCGGAAAAAGCTGAAGTCATAGGGAGCGTCCTCCATCTTCGCTGTTGGAAAATGATAGGCATGAGGGTTCCCTTCTTTGGCCATTTTCTCAAGCTTCGGTCCTCCCGGATAACCAAGCCCCACCGCACGTGCCACCTTGTCAAAGGCTCTCCTGCAGCATCATCTCTGGTCCTGCCGTAAATTTTTATTTTTCCGTAGTCCTCCACGAGAAGCAAGTGGCTGTGTCCTCCACTTGCCACAGAGACAGACAAAGGGCGGTTTACACTCCGGATTGGAAATGAAATTCGCGGCGATATGCCCTTCGATATGATGCACGGGAATAAGCGGTTTCCCAAGGGCAAAGGCAAGGGCCTTCGCCTCTGAAACACCGACAAGTAAAGCGCCCACAAGACCCGGTCCTCACTGTAACCGCAATGGCTGTAAGTTCCTGCATGGAAATCCCCGCCTCTTTTTATGGCAAGCCGTATAACCTCATCTATTTTTTTCCAGATGATTCCGGGATGCAATCTCCGGAACTACCCCTCCAAACTCGGCATGCAGAGCCACTTGGGAAGAAATCACATTGGAAAGCACTTCTTTCCCCTTTTTCACCACTGCAGCCGCCGTTTCATCACAGCTTGTCTCTATTCCCAGTATCAAAACATCTTCCATTTGCTTCTCCGCTTCTCTTAGCCTTCCTCATTGACTCTACTTTTTCTTTATTCCTAAACATCCCTTTTCGCTTTCATAGGTATATTTTTATCCAAAAACGATTTTATTTTTCAAAAACAATTTTATTCTCAAAGACCGCTTTTTATCATCAAAAATCGGTTTCCTATGCTTCACATTCGGAAACTTCACTACCGTATCCTTACTGCTTTAGTCTTCAAAGACCAGTTCTTTACTCCAGCCATCCTTCGCAAATTTTCACCGGGAAAAATGTCTTTGAACTTATCCTTGTACTGCTCCGGATATAACTCAGAAGGAGAATAGTGCGTTAACCACATTTCCTTTGGTTCCGCCTCTCTTCCGAGCTTTGCCGCTTCTTCCATCGTCATGTGCTTATGCTTTCGGGCGTTCGCCGCCTTATCTTCTTCCCCGTACATTCCCTCACAGATAAATAGGTCCGCACCCTTCGCCATATCGGAAATCCGAGATATGGGTCTCGAGTCGGTACAATAAACAACGGAAATACCCTTTCTATCTTCCCCCATAACCATCTCCGGACGGTAGATTTTTCCCTCAAACTGCACGATTTCTCCATGCTGTAATCGATTCCAACACTGCAGGGGAATCTCCTGCTCCTTTGCTCTTTCCACGGAAAACTTTCCCTTACGGGGAATAGAAAGACGATAGCCATAGCAGGGAATACTGTGTTGAACCTTAAAAGCTTCAATCACAAAACTTTCCGATTCCAACTGTTCTATCTCTTCACCAAGTTCTCTATACTCCAGTTGAAAGGGTAACTCCGGCGCAATAGTCCGAAGTCCGTCCACTACCCTCTGTAGCCCCTTCGGGCCGATTAGACGTACTGGCTTTATACGCTCCGCATTGCCCATACTTAACAGCATCCCGGGTAACCCCGATATATGATCCGCATGGTAATGCGTAAAGCAGATTGTATCAATGGGATAGGGACTCCATCCCTTTTTCCGCATGGCAATCTGTGTTCCCTCTCCGCAATCAATCAAGAGACTTGAGCCATTACAGCGCGCCATAAGACTCGTCAGCCATCTCTTCGGAAGCGGCATCATTCCCCCGGTTCCCAGCAAACTTAACTCCAACATTTACTCCATAATCCTTTCCATAAGAAGGGCATCTTCCACAGGGTCCCTGATAATATGCCTTCCTTCGGGAAAATGTACGAAAGCCCGCGCTTTCATATAATTGTATTCCTGCCTGATTTCCTTCCCGAACCTCCAAGAAGAGTTTCTCCGTTCCTGCAAGCTTAGCAAGCCGCAAGAATTCCGATAAAAGAAGTCTGCCATATCCCTTCCTCTATACTCTTTCCGAACTGCAATGCTCTCCAGCTCCCCTCCGTACCGAGAAGACGCAGGATGCCGTAAGCTATAATCTGTTCTTCCTCTACAAGAAGAATCGCCCTATCATATTTTCCGGAAATAGCATAACGAAAATCCCTTTCACTATAGGCCATGGAACGAAAAATCTCCCGATCCAAAAGGAGGATTTCCGACAAATCCGCTTCCTCCATCTCTATAAAAAACATCTTCTTCTCCTATCCTAAATAGGATAATTCTTTGCAGAAAGCCGGTCTTCCGTCTTTCCAATTGCTTCCGTGTCCTTTTTCTTCTATCACTTGAAAAATCCCTCAGTTCTCCGGCTTCTTTTCTGCCTTTCCGCCTGCGGTTTTCGTAAATATTCTAAGCGGAATGCCTCTCTCTCCCCGAAAGCCATTTCTCTTCCGTAAGAAAAAGCAAGGGAAGAAGCTCTTTGCAGGTTAGAGCCTGCATTCGGGAAAATGACATTTTCCGCACCGATTGCACGGAGAATCTCTTCTTTAAATCGAACCGCTCCGTCTCCCATAAAAATCTGCTTTCCGGGAAGGCTACTTGCATAATCCAAAAGTTCTTCCAAAAGAACAGGCTCTTTCCTTATTGATACATTGCCGCCCTTCGTAGGATGCGGTATAAACCTGCCCTCTTCTTGCATCCAAAAGGACGTGAATCGGCTCAGGCATAAAAGAAAGATTCTCTTTTATCATCTCTAAGGTACTGATTCCCAGAAACCGGAATCTGCCTTGAAAGCGCAAGTCCCTTTCCGGTCGCTGCCGCAATTCGTAAGCCCGTAAAAGAGCCCGGCCCCTTGGAAATCCCTGATTAAATCGATTTCTTCCATGGACAAAGCCGCACTGCTTAAGCAAAGAGACGCAGGCAGGAAGCAGCGTTTCCGAGTGTGTCTGTCCCAGCTTTAAATGAAGCTCTGCAAGAAGTTCTGAATCCCGAACGATGGCTACGGCGGCAACCTGCCCGGAAGCATCTATCCCTAAACTAATCATGCTCTTCCCTCTTCTAAAAGTTATTTTCCTATACTCGAAGCCTTTATCCAAATCTTTATCAATGCGTATCCATTTGGCAAAGGAAGGGATTTCTTCCTCAATCCGACTTGCCCACTCAATAAGACATACCGCGTCGCTTTCCCTGTCATTTCCTCGAAACCGATTTCCAAAAAGCTCATCGATATCTTCAATTCGATAAACATCAAAGTGATAAAGCATAAACCTGCCCTGATATTCTTTTTTTACGATGTTAAAAGTAGGAGAATCGATTACAGCATCTATACCAAGCCCCTTTGCAAACCCCTTGGCAAATACGGTTTTTCCCACACCGAGTTCCCCTTCCAGACAGTATATTTCTCCCGCCTTTGCTTTCTTTCCCAGCTCCTCCGCTATCCGAAAGCTCTCTTCTTCACTTCTGCTTTCCAAGATTCTCATCTTTTCCCTCTTATCGCAATTCGTACTAATTAGATTCAATGATTTTTGCAGCAGCACCGTACTGAAGTCTTTTAAAAAGTCTTTTAATACTCCTCCCCATGAAAACAGGGGCTAAAAAATATGAATTCTGCTTTCATATAGGATAGGTCTGAAATTCGGGTATACTCAGATTCCCCTCCTTTCAGACCTATCCCCGCTAAACGTTATAATTCATTTTGGCTTTTACAGCTCTACTTTTTATTCTTCCGTCATTCCCTTTATACGAATGAAATGGAAGACTCTTCTTCCTGTTTCTTCTTCAAACTCCCGCATCCTGGATAAAAAGTCTTCTTCAAACAAGACGGTCGATACAATCGCAAACTCATCCTGTCTGCCTTCCAAAACAATAGGACAAAGCTCTTCCCCTTCTCCAAGGAAATGTGCCTTAAGCGCTTTCTTGATTCCTTCTGCGGTTCCTTCTATACGAAGAAAGTAGCGGAAAGCGTTGGAACCCATGGGTTCAATTTCGATCATTTTCTCAGACCATCCGATTCCCTGGAAATGATCCTTATGTCTTGCTGCCGCAATAATATCGGAAACCACCGCGCTGGCTGTCGGAAGCTTTCCTGCCCCCTTACCGTAGAGCATAGTATTTCCAAGGCAGTTTCCTACAACACGGATTCCGTTATAGACTCCGTTTACAAAGTAAAGAGGGTCATCCTTTCCTACCATAATAGGAGCCACATAAGCAAAGTACTTGTCTTCCACCGTTTCTACCGATCCGAGAAGGCGGATATGATAGCCCATCTCTTTGGCATAAGACATATCGATATCGGAAATATTTCGGATTCCTTCAGTGTAGATATCCTCATGACGGCAACGCATTCCTGAAGACATGGAAAGGAGAATCGCTGTCTTTCTGGAAGTATCAAAGCCGTCTACATCCGCAGACGGATCCTTCTCAGCATATCCGAGACGCTGTGCTTCCTTTAAAGTATCCGCAAAGGTAGAGCCTTCATCCTTCATTTTACTTAAGATAAAATTACTGGTTCCATTCAAGATACCGGTAATTTCCGTCACATTTTCTCCTGCATAGTTGTGGTAGAGGGTACGAATAACCGGAATCCCTCCGCCAACCGATGCTTCAAAGTAGAAGTTACAATTGTGTTCCTTTGCCGTACGCACAAGCTTGGAACCGCAGGCATCCACCACTGCCTTATTGGAGCTGACTACATGCTTTCCCTTTTCCAAACAGCTTTTGATGTATTCGTAAGCCGGATGAATCCCGCCCATTGCCTCTACAACAAGTTCAATCTCAGGGTCATTTTTCAATCACGGAAAAAATCCGTTGTAATCAGTTCATCGGGAATTCCGGGAATATGCTCCCTGACGGGCAAGGATATACTTGATTTCAATCTTCTCCCTCCCTTTTTTTCAATTTGCGCTCGATTTAACTCTAAAACTTCCTTCACTCCGGAACCCACTGTTCCGAATCCCATTATGGCAATCTTCATGCCTTTCCCCTTTCCTCCGTACATTTCCTTTTGTTTTCTCTTTTTGCAGCTTATTTTTTTATGTCTTGTTTTTCTGTCTAATTCTTTTTCTATATTTTTTTTTCATCACTTAGAACCACGATTCTTCCGGTCCATTTCGGCAATTATTTTAGTCATTTCCGGCAACTTTTCTATCCGGACAGCCCAGCTGCATCCACTTTAGATATGCTGTAATGAAGCGATCGATATCTCCATCCAGTACCGCATCGGTATTTCCTGTTTCTTCTCCGGTACGAAGATCCTTGACCATCCTATAGGGCTGTAAAACATAGGAACGAATCTGAGAACCCCAGCCGTTATCCTTTACCTCTCCGCGGATGCCGGCAAGCTTTGCCTCCTGCTCTTCTTTTTCTTTCAAATAAAGCTTGGTCTTCAGCATCTGCATCGCCTTATTTTTATTCTGTAACTGAGAACGTTCTTCCTGGCAGGCCACCACGATTCCTGTCGGAATATGGATTAAACGCACTGCGGAAGAAGTCTTGTTTATATGCTGTCCACCTGCACCGGAAGCACGGAAAACCTCCATTTTGATGTCCTCTTCCCGAACTTCGATATCGATTTCCGTTTCAATATCCGGCATAACGTCACAGGAGACGAAGGAGGTCTGTCTCTTTCCCTGCGCATTAAAAGGCGATATTCGGACCAAACGATGAATTCCCGCCTCGGAACGAAGGTAACCATAGGCATACTGCCCCACCACTTCCATAGTAACAGACTTAATTCCGGCCTCATCTCCATCCAGATAATCGAGAATTTTACGGAAAATCCGTGTCGCTCTGCCCAGCGGGTATACATTCGGTAAAGAATGCCCGCCCAGTCATTTGCCTCCGTACCGCCCGCTCCGGCATTTAAACGCAGGATGACGTTCATGCTGTCGTATTCTCCGGAAAGAAGGAGAGTAGTGTTCATGTTTTTCCAAAGTCTTCCGAAAAATTGACTCAGCATTTCCCGAATCTCCGGAATCACGGACTCGTCCCCTTCTTCCTTCCCCATCTGAATCAGGGCATCAATGTCCTCGTAGCTTGTTTTCAACTGATAAAAGCTCTCCGCCTCATCCTTCAGATGTCTTACTTCCGTGGATAAACGATTCGCCTTCTCCGCATCCGACCAAAAGTCGGGCTCTTCCATCATGCGATCCAGCTCCACTATTCTTTTTTGTTTATTTTCCAAGTCCAGAGCCTGCTCTAAGGCTTTAAGCGGCTCCGTTTTTTTGTATTTAGCTCCGTCTTAAATTGATCAAATTCAATCATAGAGGCTCCTTCCTTTCCCATAATCCTTGCTGTTGATTCCCTTTAAGAGAGGAGTAAAAATTGTATCTTCCGAGACAAAACACAGCCTTTCAGAATAACAATCCATCTCCCTCTTTAGTAAAGTCAGAAATCATCCTACTGCTCTTTTTGATAAATACTTTGTCCCGTGGCAGTTCTTGTACTTCTTACCTGATCCGCAGGGACAGGGATCGTTCGGATAAATCTTTCTTCCCTCTCTCATCTTCGGTGTTCTTACCGCGGATCTCGTCACGGTTTGTCGCAAGAGGCTTAGCCACCTGCTCTCTTTCCACCTTCTGTTCCAGCTTAATCTGGTAAAAGCACTCTCACTGTTTCTTCCTGAATGCTTCTCATCATCTCCTGGAACATCTCATAGCCGGCAATCTTGTACTCTACAAGCGGATCCTTCTGCCCATAAGCCTGCAGTCCGATTCCGTCACGAAGGATATCCATGTCATCGATGTGACTCATCCACTTCTGGTCCATAACCTTTAAGAGAATAACGCGCTCCGCCTCTCTCATCTGCTCCGGATTCGGGAACTCCGCTTCCTTTTCTTCATAAAGGCGGATTGCCCTTTCCTTTAGCTTCTGCGCAAGCTCATCTCTGGTCATATGCGCAAATTCTTCCTCCGTAAAATTCAGCTTGCCTAAAGGAATAATCTGCATCAAGGTATCGTTTAAACCCCTGAAATCCCAGTCCTTCGGACTATCGCTGTCCACGATGTTCTCATTGACATAGAAATCAACGATGTCCGTGATAAAGCGGGTAATGAGCGGACGCATATTGTCTCCTTCAAGAACCTTCTCTCTTTCCGCATAAACCACATCTCTTTGGTCGTTGTTTACTTCATCATATTTCAGAAGATTCTCACGGATACCGTAGTTGTTTAACTCAATCTTCTCCTGTGCCTTTTCAATCGCATTGGAAAGCATCTTGTGATGAATCTGCTCTCCATCGGGAACGCCCAGAGCCTCAAACATGCCCATCAGACGCTCGGAACCGAAGAGACGCATCAGATCATCTTCCAAGGAAATGAAGAACTGGGATTGTCCGGGATCTCCCTGTCTTCCTGCACGACCGCGAAGCTGGTTATCAATACGTCTGGACTCATGTCGCTCCGTACCCACAATATGAAGACCGCCCGCTGCTCTTGCTTCCTCATCCAGCTTAATATCGGTACCACGGCCGGCCATGTTGGTCGCAATGGTTACCGCACCGTGCACACCGGCCTCCGCAACAATCGCCGCTTCCTGCTCATGAAACTTTGCATTTAAAACATTGTGCTTAATTCCGCGTCTCTTTAACATGCCGGAAAGAAGCTCAGAAGTCTCGATGGCAATCGTACCCACCAGCACCGGAGCGCCGGTCTCATGAATCGCTTCAATCTCATCCACAACCGCCTGGAACTTCTCTTTCTTGGACTTATATACCGCGTCATCCAAGTCCACTCTCTGCACCGGTCTGTTGGTCGGAATCTGAATAACGTCCATGGAGTAAATGTTTCTGAACTCCTTCTCCTCCGTCTGTGCCGTACCGGTCATTCCGGCCTTTTTCTTGAATTTGTTAAAGAAGTTCTGGAAGGTAATGGTTGCCAGCGTTCTGGACTCTCTCTTTACCTTCACATGTTCCTTCGCTTCTATCGCCTGATGCAGTCCGTCAGAATACCGTCTTCCGTTCATAATACGGCCGGTAAACTCATCGACAATCAAAACCTCATCATCCTTTACGACATAATCCACATCCCTCTGCATAAGGTTATTTGCCCGAAGAGCAAGGATGATATTGTGCTGAATCTCGAGGTTTTCCGCATCTGCAAGGTTATTGATATGAAAATACTTTTCTACTTTTTCTACACCCTGCTGGGTAAGGTTTACGGTTTTTTCCTTCTCATTTACAATAAAGTCTCCACTCTCCTCGATTTCCTCCCCTAAGATGGCATTAATCTTGGAAAACTCGGCAGACTCCTCTCCCCTTTCTAGCTGTCTTGCCAAGATATCGCAAAGTTCATAGAGCTTCGTAGACTTCCCTGACTGTCCGGAAATAATAAGCGGAGTTCTTGCCTCATCGATCAAAACAGAGTCCACCTCGTCGATGATACAGTAGTTTAAGCCTCGTAATACCTGCTGATTCTTGTATATCGCCATATTGTCACGAAGATAGTCGAAGCCGAGCTCGTTATTCGTCACATAGGTAATGTCACAGGCGTAAGCAGCCTGACGCTCTTCAGTAGACATCTCATTTAGAACCGTTCCAACAGTAAGGCCGAGGAAACGGTGAACCTGCCCCATCCAATCCGAGTCACGCTTGCAAGATAGTCATTTACCGTTACGATATGCACACCTTCACCGGTCAGAGCATTGAGATAAGCCGGACAGGTCGAAACCAAGGTCTTTCCTTCACCGGTTCTCATCTCGGCAATTCTACCCTGGTGTAAAACTACTCCACCGATAAGCTGCACCTTAAAATGCTCCATGCCGAGCACTCTCTTTGCCGCTTCTCTAACTGTTGCGTAGGCTTCCGGAAGAATATCATCCAATGTTTCCCCGCGGAAAGCCTTTCCTTAAACTTTCCTGTCTGGGCTTTTAAATCCTCATCAGACATTGCCGCCATCGTTCCCTGTAAAGAAAGGATTTTATCCACCTTCGGTTCTATCAGTTTCAATTCTCTACTCGAATGTGTCCCAAATATCTTTTCAAAAAGCTTCATTCTTATATGCTCCTTCTCCATACAGCAGTAGTATGGCATTTTTATAAATCTATAACTCATAGATTCTACCATTAGTCCCCGCCTTTATCAAGGAAGAAGCCATGAAAATACTGTGAAATCCCACGCAAAAAGTTCAAGCTTTTCAGGCTTGATTGTATTTTCCTTTTTTCAACACCTCATCCATGAATATTTTGTGAAAAATATCTTTATTTTATGGATTTCGCTTTCTTTCTTTATAGAAAATGCTATACTGAAACTAGGAAGAATCTTCCCTTGCAATACAGGGACTTACTTCTGAAAAACAAAGAAAGGAAGGATTCGATTATGAAATTTAGCATTACAGGAAGAACCATTAGTTTGACAGAGGGTTTGAAAAAAATATGATGGAGAAAAAAACTTGGAAAGTTAGATAAGTTTTTTCAGGCTGACACACCTTGTAATGTAACTCTTTCTACGCAGAAGGATATGCAGAAAATCGAAGTGACCATTCCCGTGAAAGGTAGTGTGATCCGCGCTGAGGAGTCTACCGAGGACATGTACCAGTCCATTGACCTTGTAGTGGACGTTCTGGAAAGACAGATCAGAAAAATATAAGGATAAGCTGATTGCTAAGCACCAGTCCTCCTCCTTTACAGCAGCGTTTCTGGAGGAAGCCGCTGAATATGACGAGGAAGAAATCAAGATTGTACGTACAAAAACAGATTGACTTAAAGCCCATGACTCCGGAAGAGGCCTGCCTACAGATGGAACTCTTAGGACACAGCTTCTTCGTATTCTTAAACGGAGACAGCGGAAAGGTCAATGTTGTATATAAAAAGAAAGACAAAGAGCTACGGTTTAATTGAACCGGAAGAATAAACGGAAACATAAACCGGCCTCACTATAGCTGTAGAGGAAGAGGCAGTTCCGAAAAACGATCGGAACCGCCTCTTTATTTTTTTCTTATTCCTTGCTTATTTCACCTTTCCTATTGCTCTCACCTTTTTCTCCAAGTCCCATGAAGGACAGGATAAAGATGACAGGCAAAAACCATCGGCACCGCTATATTGATGACTGCCTGCGAAACATAGCAAAGAAGGCAGAGCCCTGCAGCAAAAAGGGAAATACCCTTTCCGAGAAATCCCCTCTTCTCTCCAGTCATTCTTCGTAAAAAGAGTTTTTGAAGGAGGAGAGAAGTAAGGAAAGATAGGAAATCAGACCTATAACCCCTATCGTCAATAAAAAGGTTCAGATATTCATTATGAATGTTGTCAATGGCCTGATAAGGGCTTTGCGAAATCGCAACCTTATAATTGTCATTTGTCAGCATAAGGTATCCGTCCGGTCCATAGCCTAAGAGAACCTGATTGAAGGGCATCTTTTTTGTAAGATAATTTAAGCCCATCTTCCAGATAAAGCCGCGTCCGGATCCCCAGCTATCATCAAAGCGAAAAATAATTACTGTAATTTTTCTAAAAAAGACAAACGATGCGAGACATTGGCATCATAAAAAAACAAAAAAACTACGGCAAAAAGAATCAGCGCCACAATCAGGAAATAGATGGGTTTCAGTACCTTTTCGATTCTTTCTTCCTTTAGCTTTACAACAAGCAGTTTGATGATTCCCAAAACCGCGATAGCTAGGAAAGGAACCGTAGTGAATCCCAGCTGAAGAAAAAATCCCTTGTCGCCATATTGGTAGGAACTGTTTGCTTTTAGGAATGAAAAAGGTAGCCAACTTCATCACAAGAAAAAAAGCAATATATAAATCTATGCAATTTAACAGACGTTCTTTTTTTCCAAAACAGAAAAAGGGCAAGGCAAGGAATAGTACAAAAAGAGCAAATACAACGTTGTCACTCATTCCGTAGAAAGCCGCAAGAAGGGTAAAGGCATACATAAGCAGGAAAAAGAAGGCTCCACTTCCCCTGCTTTTCTCCTATGAAAAGTCCCGCAAAAAGCCCGGTATAACTAATCATCAGAGAGGTATAGCCATTAATATTTCCTATTCCGCCTGCAAAAGATGCCTTAAGATAATCCGCTTCCACTAAATCAAAAAAATGAAATAGATTCATCCAAAAAGAAATCACTGATGCCCCAAGCCGCCTGTAAAGCGATAGAAATGGATAGAAAAAGAAGATGGATTTTCCTAAATCGGTAAAATCGGCTTACAAAAAAATAAGCAAAGAAAAGCAATAACCAAGTAAAGCTTCCCATATATCTGCCCGTGCTTCCCCACCAGGTTTCATAAATATAGCCGGAATGAATCATGGAAATCAAAAAAATAAGAATAAGAAAGAAAAAGGGAATATCCGTAGCCAAAAAAAGGCTTTTTTTCTTCCCTTCCTCTTCTCGAATGAACAAGGAAAAAATAAAGCGGCTTCCTCATCCCTGTTCTTTTAGGGTAAGAGCATGCAAAAAGAAGAAAAGCAAGCATAATAACCGTATAAGCTAGGGTCAAAACCCAAAAAAACTTAAACTTTACCTGCAAAATATCATAATACCCGTCATGTATGTATAAGGGATAAATCAAGAGGATTATGGCAAGGTAAATCATACTGATTCCCCCACCAATCTTATAAAAGTCCTTCTCGACTTTAGCCTTTTCTCGTTCTAAAAGCTGTTCCATGTCCGCTCTCCAGTTCTGCTGTTATCTGTTTCTGTTTTACCGCTCTCCGGTTCTGCTGCTATCTGTTTCTGTTTTTGCCGTTCTTCCAAATCTAAACACGCATCTACTATACATGCTTCTTCTCATAAAAAGAAACAATTGTCACAGTACTTCCTTGCAACAATTGTTTCTTCTTTACTATTTAATCCACTATAACGCCAGGACCGTCATTTCCACCACCTGAATCCGCAGTCGGTTCCACCCCGATACTGGGTTCCTGAGACTTTCTTTCACTCTTCTTCGTCTCGTCGGCGTTTTTTTCTTTGTTTCCTCCGTACTTTTCTTCTCATCGGAGTTTTTCTTTGTTTCCGAAGGACCTTGTGATTTGGTCTCCTCGGTGCTCTTTTTATTGTCCTCCACAGTCGGCTTCTGATCCGAATTTTTCCCGGACGAACTGCTTTCTATACTATTTCCGTTCGCATCCGTCTCCTGCTTTTTTTATTCTTCTCAGATTCGCTTTCCTCAGCAGAATTCTTCTTTTTCTTCGTTTCTTCTTGCTTACCGTCCTTGGACTTCGTGCCTTCCTCCTCATCCTCATTCTTTTTGGATTTTTTCTCGGAGTGTTTTTCGCTCGAGTCGCCCTTTCCGTTCTTGTAAGCCGCCGCATCGGAAGCGATGGTATCACTAAAGGTCCAAACAGCGGAGCTCGGTTTATAATCCTCATCTCCGAAGAGATAGGCATGAAGCTTCGTTACATTGGAAGCCAAGTTAAGCGGAATAACACAATCCCCTTCTTTCCCATCATTTGCGTACGAAGATCATATGGGAATCCCTCGGAACCGACAATATTGTAACGGTTTACCCCCTTCGCAAGTTCCAAAATATCTCCCACATCCACATTAAACGCAATCTGTGGAAGAACCGTGTCAATCACATTGGTCAGGGTTGCAAGGTCCGCCTTCTTTGCATTCTCCAGAACCTGGGAAATAACTTCTCTCTGTCTCTTCGTTCTGGTAAAATCATCATCCATATAACGAAGTCTTGCATAAGCTACCGCCTGCACACCGTCCAGATGCTGCATCCCCGGCTTCTTAATATATTCCGCAGCGGGGTTTTTCACATTGACTTTAGACTCAATACTGGTTTCATGAATGTAAGCATTCATATACTTGAATTCTTTTTCCGTAATATCAATGTCTACGCCGCCCAACATATTGATTACATCCGCAACCGCACGCCAGTTAAAGGTCGCATAATGCTCAATATCCAAGTCCAAATTCTTATTCAATGCGGCAACAGCCTGCTCCGGTCCGCCATCCGCATAAGCTTCATTAATTTTCGCAAAGCGAGACCCTGCTGCGAGATTCAGATAGGTATCACGGAACACAGAGGCAAGTTTAACCGCTCCTGTCGCCCTGTCTATGCAGACAATGAGCTGCACATCGGCATTGGCGCCCTCTACCTACTCCTCCGTCACGACTATCCACACCGAAAACGGCAATGGTCCAGTAGCCTTGCATCTGCTCTTGCTTTGTTACATCAATATTCTCATTCTTTACATTTTTTTATATTAAACTCTACTTCCGGCTTAATATTCATATAACGCACAATGTAGGCTGTACAGAAAATAAAAACCAATGTCAGGATTTCAATAACGGAAAGCAGCAAAATCTTCTTCCAGCGGGATTTTTTCTTTTTTTCTTTTTTACTGTATACCTCGTCCAGCTCTTCTTGAATATCCTTAGGCGTATTGACCTGCAGAATATCCAGATGTTCAATCCTTCTCTTTCCTTCCTTCTTTTCCTCGGGAAGAGTCACGATGGGAGCTTTTCTCCTTCCCTCTCCGGATATGGTATTTTCGCTATTTTTCTCGGTCGTATTTCTATTCAGCTCGCTATGGGGTCTTCTGCGTCCCCTATTCTGCTCTAATGCCAAAATCTACCTCCATCAACCGGATCGTTTAAGCCACTCCGGCATTTCCAATCAGCTTTTTACCTGTACTCTTTTTTTGCAGCCGAAAACTCAGCTTTTTCCGATAGTGAAAATTCTAAAAGTTTTCTTCACACACGGAATGATAGAGTATATTACCACAAAACAAGAAAAAGTTAATAGGCATTTTTGTTAACAAATCCTTTCCATACGGTTAAAAAAAGAATTTTAATATCCAGACCGAGACTCCAGTGTTCTATATACCAAAAGATCACAGCGAATTCTCGCCGGAATAGAAGTATCTCCCTGAAACCGTTCACTTGCGCCCATCCCGTAATCCCCGGACGAACCTGATGTTTAATCATATAACGGGGAATCTGTTCCTTAAACATTTCAACAAACTGGGTCCTCTCCGGTCTCGGGCCGACAAGAGACATATCTCCCTTTAAAACATTAAAAAATTGAGGAAGTTCATCAATAGAAGTCTTCCGGATAATTTTTCCGATTCCGGTTACCCGCGGATCCCCTTTTACAGTCCATGCCTTCTTTTTCATCCTCTGTTTTTTTGAACGCCCATAGAGCGAAACTTGTACATCATAAAGGGACGGTTGTGAAGTCCAACTCTTTCCTGTTTAAAAATGATCGGTCCGGGAGAACTCAGCTTGACAAGCACCGCTATAACAAGCATAAGCGGTCCAAAAAGAATGAGCCCCACCAGAGCCCCGATGATATCGATCACCCTCTTCAGTAATGCATTGAAAGGCTCGGTCAACGGAACATTTCGAATATTGATAATCGGTAAGCCGTCCATGTCTTCCGCAATCGGTTTAGAATGAATGATTTCCTGATAGTCGGGAATGAACTTCGTATGTACTCCGGATTTTTCACATACCGCTACGATTCCGGGAAGCTTTTCGTAGGCAGCAAGAGGAAGTGTAATCGCAATCTCATCAATTGTATTCTTACTCAAAAGCTCTCCGAGATCCTTGATTTTACCAATCACGGAAACATCACGGTAAGACGCTCCCTGCTCCGTCAGATCATCAACTATTCCGTAGATACGATAGCCCCAATCCGGATTTTTTTCTTACACAAATCGATAAAAACGATCTGAAACCGGAGAAAAAGCCAACAAGAATAATATGCTTTTTGATTAAAGCCTCTCTTTCGAAGAGAAGAAAGAGTTCTCCGTAAAGCATACCTTTCCACCGTCGTAATGCAGATAGAAAAAAATATAGAAAAAAATCCCAACATTCTTGTGGAATAATGTTCAAAATATCCACTCTTTCGAAAAAGCAAAGAGAATGGATGCAGAAAGAAGAAGCCCTATGGAATTACTCTGAATAATCCTAAAGAGCGCCGTCTTCATGCGAATGGTTCTCATCGGCTTATATAGCCCTAATATCCAGTACAAAAACAGATAAGCCGGAATCATAGGAATCAGCACAGTAAAATAAAACCTCGGAGAAAGCACACCATGCCCCTGAGGAAATATCGGATTCTTTATCGCAAAATACCACGCCAGGCTATAGGATAACGCCAAAAACCAAGGCATCTAAAAAGCACTTGCAATTGATTTAATTGTCTTTGAAAGTCCTTAATCATAGTGACGATTATACAATAGGATGAATCACTTGCATAGTAAAAGCAGGAGAAACTCCTGCTTTTTTAAAAGTCCATATTTGCCGTAAGATATTCTATCCGATTCCGATACATGTTCCTCTAGGAAACTGCAGAGCGAGCAAAGTTAAGCTGCTCCTTTAAACTCTCCTCCGCTTCGGCTAAATCCATGTGAAGTTCATAGTCATGCGGAAGATCTCCTTCCGGAAAATAAGAGCTGACCGGAATTCCCAACGCTTTACATTTTTTTTCAAAATCCAGTGCCTGCTCACGGAAAGATCCGATGCTTGCATCCGATAAAAATGTAGGAGGAAAGCTTCTGGTCAGGAAATCTTCCAATCTTGTTTCCTCTGCCTTCTTCCCGGAATAAAAATTCATCCTCTTGGAAATAATCCCTTCCCCAGGAAAGAAAAAGCTCATCATTTTCTTCCAAACCGGTCTGATGGAAGCGCGTGCAGTCCAGTAAGCCGGAAAGGGAAATAAACCCGCAAACTCTTGCACCTCTTCTTGTCAGGAAAGAAGGAATACCCAATTTCTTTCCATAGCTTTCATTGGTCTGTGTTAAAAGAAACTGACCGGCAAGATTTACCCCGGCACTGTCTCCCATTAAAATCAGCTTCCTCGGATTAATTCCCAGCTTGTCCCTGTCCTCCAATATCTTTTGTACACAGTACGATAGCTGCTTAAGCGCTGTAGGATAGGGATAATCCGGAGCCAAAGAATAGTCTACCGCAATAATCTGAAAGCCGGAACGAAGCCAAGCGAGAAAATAAGGATTGTCTTCCACAACCTCCTTGCTTCCCGAAACGAAGCCGCCACCATGCACATAAATGATGGTTCCCAAAACTTTCTTCCGTCTCTCATTGGGATAAACATAGGCATCATAATAATTGTTCGGATAAGTGGAGGGGTAGGGAATATCCTTATAGCAAGTAAACTCATAATAGGCGTCTCTTCTGCTGACCGCATATATTGACCGGCGCAGCCGCTTTACTGTATCTTCTTGAACCGGCCAAAGTATCGGATATGCCGACAAAGCCCGCTATACAAAAAATAAACAAAGAAAAAAAGGCCATTCTAAGGAATTTTTGAAGCTTTTTCTTCCCTATGAAATGTACTTTCCCCATAATGCAGTCCTTATTTTTGCAAAAATAACAAGCTAAAAACCCGCTATTCTATGCAAACTCCTTTTTCCTTAATTTGAGAATGCCTTTTTCGCCTGCTGTTATATCTAAAAGCAAGTAAATAAAAAAAGGCATGTTTTTTTCCACAAAAAAATATCTCGTCAATCTTAACAAAAAAATAAGTTTTTTTCAATGAAAAATAAAAAAAGCCGGATTATAAGAAAGTTTATTTGTTTCCGTTCTCCGATGAATTTGGGACTTACGGAAGTCGTTCCTTTCTATAACACAGCTTTTTTTTATCGCATTTTATATCACAATTTCACTATTTATATATCGCAATTCTACTGTTTTTTTATATCGCAATTCTATTATTTTTTTAAGGAAAAATCCATTAGCCTCTCGTTTCTGATTGATTATTCTTCCCTAATGTTACCGAAACAGTCTTTTCTTCATACTCTCCCTTACCGGAAAGTCTCTGTACCGTGACTTCTACCTTTTCTCCTGCCTTATAGCGGGAAAGAAGGCCGGAAAGCTCCTCAAGGCTTGCCACAGACTGCCCGTCGAACTTTGTAATGATATCCTTCTCCTGTAAAGCGGAGTTGTCGATTCCCTCCCCCGTTAAGAGCTTAAAGATATAAATCCCCTCCGGCATATTGTAGGCTTCGGAAATACTGCTATCCACCGTTTTCCCTTGGATTCCGATATAGCCCTTTTCTTCCTGACTGACCTTTGCCCTTGTCGTTCTCTTGGAAAGCCCCTCCACGATTTCCTTTACTTTCTTCGACGGAATAGAATAACCCATACCTTCTACTGTAGTATCGGAATACTTTGCCACATTGATTCCGATGAGCTCCCCGTTCATATTGAGAAGAGCTCCGCCGGAATTACCCGGATTAATTGCCGCATCGGTCTGTAAAAGACCCGACTCCGTTCCACCTTCCGTGGAAATATCTCTATTCTTAGCGGAAATGATACCGGTGGTTACAGATTGTCCGTATCCTAAAGCATTTCCGATAGCCACCACCTGATCTCCAACACTTACACTGTCAGAATCTCCATACTTTGCAAAGCTAATGCTATTTAAAGTATCCTGAGAAATAGCGGAAAGCGGAATCGCAATGACCGCAAGATCTACATCGCTGTCTGTCCCCTTGATCTCCGCATCATAGGATTTTCCGTCTACAAACTGAACGGAAAGAGCCGTAGAATCCTCTACCACATGGTTGTTTGTAACAATCAAAAGCTCGGAATCATTCTTTCCGATTATCACACCGGAACCGCTTGCTGCTGCTTCCTGCTCTCCGCTCTGCCCGAAAATGGAGTATCCGTACTGCTGATAGCGAATGGTATTCGTTATGGAAACCACCTCCGGCATTGCATTCTTCGCAATCTCCGAAACCGACCCGCTTGCTTCCGAACGAGTGTTTGCAGAAGAAGAATTTAACTGCTGCGCAGAGTTCTTTTCCGTTTCCTTATTTGCAGCATCCTCACCAAAGAGTGTCGTTCCCTTATTCGCATTCGCTTGTCCCAAGACCTCCGATCGATACTGCGTGGATAACGCATTTACCCCAACCATTGTACCCCCGGCAACCGAGCCGAAGAGCATAGCCGATAAAACCAGTCCGGCAAATTTTCTTCCTCTATTCATATCTATACCTCCTAAACCATCTTTAATCGCCTCTTATTTCCGAAGGCGTTAAAACTTTCTTTGCTTTACGAGGCATAGAATAGAAAAAAAATATGTTTTAAAAATGGAGAAAGAGTGAAGATAATGTGTCTTCACTCTTTCCGATATGCTCGTCACTTTTCGATCTATAAAAAACTCCTTTATGCTGTGCAGGTCCATATCGGAGGCACGCTCTCGCTATAGCTCCAGTATCGTCGCTTCATATCCGGACAGTCGTATTTTCTTCCCGAAAAGGCAAGGTTCGGCATTCGAGAGTATTACTTTCTTCACCTCGGAGGGAAGTTCGATTTCCCGTTCTTCTTTTCTGTAGTTCCCGAGGACAAGGATCGTCTTTTTCGCCCTTTTCTGTAAAAATGCCATCAGGCGGTCTTCTTCCGGCATAAAAAGGAATAAAGTCTCCGTAAACTATCGTTTCCTTTATACTCCGGATTCTTTCTTAGAGCACAGAGCTTCTTATAATAGCTCAAAACGGAATCTTCGTCCCGCTCCTGTGATTCCACATTGATTCTTGTGTAATTCGGATTTACGGGAAGCCATGGCTTTCCCTTAGTAAATCCAGCATTTTCATCATCGCTCCACTGCATCGGAGTACGCGCATTATCTCTTGTGAAGCGGTTCACAATGGCAAGTGCTTCCTTCTCGGAAAAATCCTTCTTCCAGACAGAGCGCATATTCATCAATGGTAGAAATATCGTCCACTGTGGAAATATTTTTCCAGCACGATATTTTTCCATACCGATTTCCTGCCCCTGGTAAATAAAGGGAAGTCCTCTTTGCAGCATCTGCATGGTAGCTAGGAATTTCTTCGCCTTTTCCGACAAATCTTCCTTCGGTATATAGAAGTTCACCCCGCGGGATTCGTCATGGTTTTCAATAATGGTGGAAATGAAACCGACCGGATTGACGAGCTTTTGCGTAAGGAAACAGCAATCTCGATACATATTCGGGCTAACCGTCTCTGCATCAAACCAGCCGATTTCAGAATGTGCGCTGGAATGTGCCCGGAAATCAAACATGGAAGAGAAATAACCATTTTCCCCGATAAACTCCGGAATCTGCTCCTCCGTCTCGTTAAACACTTCTCCCACGGTAAAAGCATGATGAGGCTTAAAGCAGCGGTCTCGCATCTCCCCCAGGAATTCGCCGATTCCTTTTGCAGCATAAATCATGTTGCGGCAGCTTGCCATGCCGTCTTCCCTATCTGCCGGGAAATTGTAGCCCTGAAGAGGAAAGACCTTTTTTAAGTTTAAAATCGCATCAATTCGGAAGCCGGCAATGCCTTTATCCAGCCACCAGTTGATCATCTTGTAGATTTCTTCCCGTACTTCCGGATTCTCCCAGTTTAAGTCCGGTTGCTTCTTATGGAATAGGTGCAGGTAGTAGGTATTCTCCGTTCCTTCCACCTTCTCCCATACCGAACCGCCGAAGTAAGATCTCCAGTTATTCGGTGCATGACCGTCCACACCCTCTTCAAAGTGAAAATAGTTTGCATAATGCCCCTTAGGATCGGCTACCGCTTTTTTAAACCACTCATGCTCATCACTGCAATGATTTACCACAAGATCGAGAAGGATATACATATCCCTCTTCTTCGCTTCGGAAATCAGCTCATCCATGTCCTCATTCGTACCGAAGCGCGGGTCAATCTTATAGTAGTCGGCAATATCGTAGCCTTGATCCGCAAGAGGGGAAAAGAAAAGCAAGGGAAATCCAGATGATATCGATTCCCAGCCCTTTCAGATAATCGAGCTTTCGATAATTCCTCTTAAGTCTCCGATACCGTTTCCTTTTGTATCCAGGAAACTCTTCGGATATATCTGGTATGCGACTTTTTCCTGCCACCATTCTTTTTTTCATTTCTTCTCCTTTTTACTCTATTCTTATCCATTTTAATCTTAGCAATTTAAATCTTAGCAATTTTTACGCTATTCTTAGCAATTAAGGAAAATGTAAACTCGTCTTTTTTTCTCCAATTTACTCCTTCATTTGAAATTTCCAAAACAAAAGCTTCATACGGTGCAAGTTCTCCGGAAATGGCATCCTGTCTCTCTACATTTCGAATAAGAACTTTTCCGGATCTGAACTTCTCCGGAACGCTGTAGCTTCGTGTATTTTCCGAAACATTGCAAACACATAAGAGCTTCTTTTTCCCAAGGCTTCTCTCATAAATAAAGAGATCCGGATCCTCCTCTTCCAAGAGGTGGAAATCCCCATAGACAATCAGCTCCGACTGGTGACGAAGTTGAATCAGCTTCTGATAATAATGGAACACCGAATCCGCCCTGCCAAGTTCTTCCTTAGCATTGATTTCCTTGTAATTGGGATTCACGGCAATCCAAGGCTTTCCGCTTGTGAAGCCTGCTTCCTTTGTATCATCCCACTGCATGGGCGTCCGCGCATTGTCCCTACTCTTATGGGCGATTAGCGGAAAAAGTTCTTCCATACTTAAATGCAGCTTTTCCGTAAGCTCCGAAAAAAAGCATTGATGCTTTCTAAATCTCTAAACTCGGAAAGGGCGCTGAAGGGATAATTCACCATCCCAAGCTCCTCCCCCTGATAGATGTAGGGGGTTCCCTGCATCATGTGAAGGAAGGTCGCGATACACTTCGCGGAACGCTCACGAAGCACTCCGCTTTCCTCTCCAAGACGCGAAACAATACGAGGCTGGTCATGATTACAAAGATAAAGACTGTTCCAGGCAAGCTCATGAAGGCCGTTTTGCCACTTGGCAAGATTCTTTTTTAGAGGCACAAGGGGCATTTTTTCCGTAGCCCACTTAAAGCCGTACTTCTTACTTCCGTCTAAATCCATGTGTTCAAACTGAAAAACCATGTTAAGCTCGGTTCCCTCACTATTCGCATAGCGCTTTGCCTCTTCAAGTGTTACCCCTGCTGTCTCCCCTACTGTCATGATGTCGTAGCGGGATAAAACCTTCTCATTCATTTCCTGTAAATAAGTATGTACCTTTGGCCCGTTTGCACAGGCAGCTCCGGAGTCTCCGTAAACAGCCCCTTTTCGGAATCGGCTGATTCGGAAGTCCCTTCGGTTTCGAAATCAGAGAAATGACATCCATACGGAAGCCGTCTATCCCCTTTTCGCACCAACGACTCATCATTTCGAAGACTTCCTTTCGAACAGCCTCATTTTCCCAGTTTAAATCGGGTTGCTTTTTGGAAAATAAATGCAGATAAAACTCTTCCGTCTTTTCATCAAAAACCCAGGCGGAACCGGAAAAATAAGAGCCCCAGTTATTGGGAGGCAGTAATTTTTTTCTCCCTTATATTCCACGACATCCGACGAAAGACAGGCTTGTTCCTCCGGAGAAACTTCATTTAACTTTCTTCCCTTTCTCCAGATATAGAAATCTCTCTTCAGATTCTCCCTGTCTTTTTCGACTTTCCATAAACCACGCATGCTCGTCACTGCTGTGATTCACCACAAGGTCCATAACAATCTTTATTCTTCGATCATGTGCTTCCTTCAAAAGTTCATCAAAGTCCGCCATTGTACCGAATTCTTCCATGATGTCTTCATAATCGGAAATATCGTAGCCGTTATCATCATTCGGAGAACGATAAACCGGAGAGAGCCAAATGACATCAATCCCCAACTCCTTTAAGTAGTCAAGCTTTGAAATAATGCCCCGTAAATCTCCGATTCCGTCTCCGTTACTGTCGCAAAAGCTTCTCGGGTAAATCTGATAAACCACCGATTCTTTCCACCAACTCTTTTTCATCGTACTACTCCTTTTATCTATCTACTATCTAAGCCCTATCAAACAACAAAGTGGAAGATGCCATTTCTTAAGCTTGATCCTACTGCTTTTCCATCGTCTGTCACTCTTTTTCATTACTTCATCTGAATCTTCAAGACTCTATTCCAACTTTGATACAGTCTCACCGATGAACAATTTTTGCAGGGAGACGAAATATTCTTGCAAATGTGCTCCCTAACACTATATTCTCCATCATTATCTTCTCTATCATTATCTTCTCTATCGTTATACTTTTGTATTGCCGCATCCTTGCTCACTACCTTTTTTCCGCTCTTCACAAGGAGAAAGAAATTCTTCTCCCCTTATTAGAGATAGCAACTCCTTCACTGCTCTTCTTCCCTTTTCCGCACTATCCTGTTCCATCGTCGTGAGCATCGGGTGCAAGACCTTTCCTATCTTAATCCCGTCAAATCCCACTATAGAAAGGTCCTCCGGAATTTTGATTCCCCGATCTTCACAGAAACGAATGAGTTCCAGTGCCATGATATCCGCTGTAACAAAAAGGGCTGTGGCCTGAAAGAATTTTTCCTCATAAAATGAAAGGTACTGCTTCTTTCTCTCCACCTCCGTAAAAAGATAGATTGTGCCATAAACCCGCAGAAAGCTTGGCCTCCTCCATCGCCTCTTTATAACCCGCATAGCGCTCACTGTCGATATAACGTCTTTCTAAAAGATCTCCTCCTTCCGTCAAGGAAAAGAAGGCGATTTTTTGATGCCCCATAGAAAGAAGGTAGCGCGTCATTTCCTTTGCTGCATTAAAATCCTCTAAACCTACATTCACATAGGAGCGGTCATCCTTCGAAAAAAAGGGGTATCAATGGAAACCACGGGAACCGAAAGAAATTCCCTGAATTTTATAATACCCTCTTTTTGCCCCCAGAAGAATAATCCCTTCCACATTCCATTCTTTGGAAATTCTTGCACACTCATCCATATCCGGATTACTGTATAGAAGAAGAAAATAGCCTGCATTTTGCAGGGCGAGCTGCACTGCACCGACCACGGAAGATACAAAGGGATCTTCCACTATACTTTCTTTTTCTATCCTTTTATACGCAAGAATAAGGGCTATGAGCTTTGAACCCTTTTTCGACAGCATCCTAGCCCCCATATGGGTAACATAATTTTCTTCTTCCAGAATCTTTTCAACTCTGGCATAGATTTCCGGGCTTACCTTATTCGCTCTTTTGTGAATGACATTGGAAACAGTGGAGGGGCTTACCTTTGCCAATTTTGCAATATCTTTAATTCTTGCCATTCGAAGCCTCTTTTAGCTATTTTTTCTGCTAAGCATGCATTTTCATGCCCAGCATGTTTTTTCTACTTAAACTGTATATCCCACTTAGCCTTAATTTCCCTTTAGCCCTTTACTGCACCTTCCACCATTCCGCTCATAATCTGCTTCTGTCCCACGATAAAGACAATAATCATCGGTAAAATCGCAAGAAGAGCGGCTGAAAGAATGAGATCCCACTGCTTAACATAAGAGCCGACAAAGGCCTGTACAGCGACCGGAAGAGTCTTTACCTTTCCGTTTTGTCCAAGCATCAAAGAAGGAAGTAAGTAGTCGTTCCAAATCCACATTCCGTTTAAGATTGTAACCGTCGTGATAATCGGTCTTAAGAGCGGGAAAATAATCTTAAAGAAGGTTCCTTCGGGAGAACAGCCGTCAATCGCGGCAGCTTCCTCAAGTTCATAGGGAATTCCCTTAATAAATCCGGTCAAGATAAAGACGGTCATTGCACCGCCAAAGCCCAAATACGCAAAAACTATTCCCTGCACAGACTGCAGCATACTGATTCCGATGAATTTTCCCACATCACGGAAAGTAGCAACCAGCGGAAGCATTACTACCTGAAAGGGGATAATCATGGACGCGATAAAAACCATATAAATCGCAGTCGCCCAAGCTTTCTTATTATTTCTGCTGATTACCCATGCCGCCATACTTCCCAAAACAACAAGAAGCACAAGTGAAATTAGAGTAACGGCAGTAGAAGTACCAAAGGCATACCAGAAATTAAAGTTCGAGTTATGGATTACTGCATTCAGGTTTTTTAAAAGTTGAGAAATACTAACACCGTTTGCACTTACCGGATTTGCCACAATATCCCCTTGCTTCTTAAATGCATTCATCAACACCAGATAAAAGGGGAAAAGAATATACAACGCAATACATGTCCCCACAAGTCCCAAAAGGATGTTTTTTCCGTTCTTTGTCTTATTCATCACATTTCCACCTCTCTACTATTACTGATTCGCACCTGAATCAAAGAAATTACAGCCAAAATAATGAAGAATAAAACAGCCTTCGCCTGCGCAAGAGCATAGCTGTTCTTCGCAATAGCGGTATTATAAATATTCAAAGCCAACATCTGTGTACCGTTAGAAAGATATGAACCGAGGAAGTTAGCCACAGAACCGGTACCGTTGGTTAAAGCCATGTTTACATCAAACTGCTTAAAAGCAGAAGTGAGCGTTAAGAAAGTACAAATCGTTACCGTAGACGCTATCATCGGGATTTTTACCTTAAACAAGGTTTGCAAAGCGCTTGCTCCATCAATCGAAGCCGCCTCCAGCACATCTCCCGGAATCTGTGTTAAACCGGTAACATAAATCAACATAATATAACCGCCATACTGCCAGATATACACAATAATAATGGCAAGCATCGCCCACTTAGTATCGGAAAGCATAGAAAAAAATTAAGATACTTTTAAAAAGTACATTATTAAATACAAACTGCCAAATATAGCCAAGTACAATTCCTCCAATTAAGTTCGGAAGAAAGTAAGACGCTCTGAAAAAAAGCAACCCCTCTAAGCTTGGTCGTGCAGAGAAGTGCCAGTAAAAAGCCCACAAGATTAATCAAAAATGACATTCATAAATACAAATCCGAAAGTAATCAGCACAGACCATATAAATGCCGGATCACTGAACATCTTCAGATAATTTTGAAGCCCCACTACTTTAGTGAATTTAATTCCCGTCCAGTCAGTAAAGGAATACCCGATACCGAGAATCAAGGGAATAATCACAGTAACAAAAAAATGCAAAAAAAGCAGGGGAAAGAGAAAGAGAAAGTAAACAATCTTTCTATGATGTTTGGTACTGGGTACTAAGTACAATCCTCTTAAAAAAATAAGATTGCTCCTATAATCAGTATCGTTCCTCTAAATGTTACCAAACTCTTTAATGCCCCACTATAAGTTGTTTTCATAGTAAATGCAAAAAGAGCAGCAAGCATGAATAAGGCTCCTACAAGAAGTAGGGCAGTGGACTCGATTTTTTTGTATTTCGTCCTGTCATGTGTTCCCCTTTTTTTAAAAATGGGGCAGCAGAGCTGCCCCGCTAATAAACTCTCTATTCTTATTTAATGTAGTTTAAATTAAAATCGTGAATAAATAAAGGCTGTAATACATGATTTTAATTCGAAATTCTTACAATCCGGAATGCATCATTCAGATTGCAAAGGCAAAATCAAATTTACCCTTCATAATACTGTGCAACTACCTTTTCTACAGCATCAACAAAGCCCTTTACATCCAGATTTCCGGAAGCAAAATCCTGATATACAACTCCTAAGGCATTTTGTGCAAGACCTTCTTTGTTTCCTAACCAATGCCAAGCAGAAGTCTTTTCCTGCCTTTGTGTAGTCGGAAATCGTCTGTGCAAATGGATCGCTTGCTACGTAGCTAATAGACTTAAACGGACTTACAAAGCCGGCCTTCTCAACTAAAATCTTCTGTCCTGCATCCTCGGATACCCACTGTAAGAACTTCAGAGCCTCTTCCTTGTTGTCATTGTCATAAACTGCCCACCAAGACGGAGAGTTAGTCTGAATGGTATCAATTCCTTCCTCGAAAGCATAAGGAATCATGCCAACCTTAAAAGTTTCCTGCGGCATCATACTGCTCCTTATCATCATTGGTCATGGTTGCACCAATCCAAGACCCTGTGTTACAAAAGCATACTTTGCAGAAGAGAAAGTTCTGAATCTGCTGATCGTATGTTCCGGAAACAAGCAGTGCAGGGTCAGCATACTTTATTGAAAAAGGTCAACCATCTCTGCATACTTTGAGAAACGCTCGTTGTCAATCTTACCGCCATCCTGAAGAAGATCAAAATAGCTGGTATCATCCCTCTTTAATCCGCCATCTTCATATACTCCAAAAAGATGGTTTCCGGTAGACCAGTAGAGGTTCGTAGCTTCGGCAACATATCCCGATAACTGCTGTTAAACCAAGTTCATCCTTCTTGCTGTCAAGAGTTTCAAAAGCCTTCTTCATAGACTCCGGTCCTGTGATAGACTTCGGATCAATTCCTGCCTTTTTCTAAAATATCAGCATTGTAAGCTAAACCAATGGCCTCGGTTGTATAAGGAAAACCGATTACTTTTCCATCAGTATCCTTAAAAGCAGCATCCGTATCGGAAACCCACTTCTCATTGGACATATCTACAAGATGACCTTCCCAGTTTTTAAAATCTGTTTCTCCGCCATTAACGAAGATGTCCGGCATATTGTCAGCCTGGAAATAACCCTTAAGAGTACCTTGAATGTCAATTCCGCCACCCATGGACTCAATGTTTACCTTAACACCGCTTTCCTTCTCATACGCTGCAGCTAATTCCTTGAGCTGTGCGTCGACTTCAATCTTACCGTTAACAAGACGAAGCTCCTTACCGGAAGAGCTTCCCCCTTCTTTAGCTGCCTCAGAGCCTTGAGTATGCGTCCTTTCCTGCGTCGGAACCGCCTCCACAAGCAGTTAATGCAAAAGCAAGAAGCGCTGTCAATAGTGCCAGATTTCTTTTTTTCATCTACTTTCCTCCTTATTCTTCCTCAAAATTGAGGTTAATCTTTTCTAAACCAAGAAAAGTCGAGCGTGTTACATTAGTAAAAATAAACACTGCTATTTTCGCTCACAAGATGAATAATAGCAGTTTTAAAGTTTAAATTCAAGAATAATTATGATAAATTGCACATAAAATTAGATATCATCAACTGAAATAATTTGAAAGTATTTCATTACAATATTATTATTTAATAAATAGATTCTATAAAAAAATTATTTTATTTCTCATGGAACAAGAAGCACTGTTAATTCACTTTTCAAATAATAAATATATTTTAAATAAAACATACTAATTTCATACTATAGCAAAAAGAACGAAATACCGACGCTACGCGAGCGATACCGTTAATTAAAAAAGCACATCCCACTCAGAGATGTGCTTAAGCCTCAGCGACCCGGAACGGATTCGAACCGTCGACCTCCGCCGTGACAGGGCGGCGCTCTAACCAACTGAGCCACCGGGCCATTTCTGTACCTGCTTCTTTTTAGTTAAGAAGTTTATATCTTAGTGAGTACTTAGTAATCCCTAGGTCACAATTACACTAACATCTACCCATTTCCTCAGTAAAACAACATATCAAAGAAATAACTCTAGAAGTAAAACAAATCAATCAGACGCATTGGATAAGCCCTCGACCTATTAGTAACTGTCAGCTGAATGTATTGCTACACTTACACCCTCAGTCCCTATCTACCCTCGTTCTCTTCAAGGGGTCTTACTCTTGCGATGGGATATCTCATCTTGAGGTTGGCTTCACGCTTAGATGCCTTCAGCGTTTATCCATTCCCAACTTGCCTACCCTGCGATGGGATTGATTCCTCAACAGGTTCAGCAGAGGTCAGTCCATCCCGGTCCTCTCGTACTAAGGACAGATCCTCTCAAATATCCCTACGCCCGCGCCGGATAGGGACCGAACTGTCTCACGACGTTCTGAACCCAGCTCGCGTACCGCTTTAATGGGCGAACAGCCCAACCCTTGGGACCGACTTCAGCCCCAGGATGCGATGAGCTGACATCGAGGTGCCAAACCTCCCCGTCGATGTGAACTCTTGGGGAGATCAGCCTGTTATCCCCAGGGTAGCTTTTTATCCGTTGAGCGATGGCAATCCCACTTTCATACCACCGGATCACTAAGTCCGTATTTCTACTCTGCTTGGTCCGTCAACCTCGCAGTCAGGCTCCCTTATGCCTTTACACTCTTTTGGATGGTTTCCAACCATCCTGAGGGAACTCTTTGAGCGCCTCCGATACTCTTTCGGAGGCGACCGCCCCAGTCAAACTCCCCACCTGACATTGTCCCTTGACCGGCTTTACGGCCCTAAGGTTAGAAATCCAATAACATAAGGGTGGTATCCCAACAGCGACTCTGATAATACCGAAGTACTATCTTCTCAGTCTCCCACCCTATCCTGTGCATACATTACCGAATCCCAGTATCAAGCTGGAGTAAAGCTCCATGGGGTCTTTCCGTCCTGGCGCGGGTAACCAGCATCTTCACTGGCACTTCAATTTCACCGGGTGCATTGTTGAGACAGCGCTCAAATCATTACGCCTTTTCGTGCGGGTCGGAACTTACCTGACAAGGAATTTCGCTACCTTAGGACCGTTATAGTTACGGCCGCCGTTTACTGGGGCTTCAATTCAAAGCTTCGATTGCTCTAACCTCTCCTCTTAACCTTCCAGCACTGGCAGGCGTCAGCCCATATACTTTACCTTACGGTTTCGCATAGACCTGTGTTTTTTTGCTAAACAGTTGCTTGAGCCTTTTTCTCTGCGGCCCAGTTGCTCTGGGCACCCCTTCTCCCGAAGTTACGGGGGTCATTTTGCCGAGTTCCTTAACAATGCTTCTCCCGCCGGCCTTAGGATTCTCTCCTCATCTACCTGTGTCGGTTTGCGGTACGGGCTTACTAAACACTATAGCGGCTTTTTCTCGCCACAGAGTTAAAGAGCTTCTACTTTATTTCGATCCGCATCAGGTCTTCAGATTGTATAGCGGTTTTTTTCCTACTACACTCCTACCTCCCTTGCACCGGTCTTCTCATTCCCGGCTCTCTTTCTCCATGTGTCCCCACATTTCTGATTTAGTAAGGTACTGAATCTACACCAGTTGTCCATCGACTACGCGTCTCCGCCTCGCCTTAGGCCCCGACTTACCCAGGGCAGATCAGCTTTACCCTGGAAACCTTAGATATTCGGCCTGGAGGATTCTCACCTCCATCTCGCTACTCATTCCGGCATTCTCTCTTCAAAACAATCCACGGCTCCTTCCGGTACCGCTTCATCTCGTTTTTCAATGCTCCTCTACCGATGTATACATACATCCCTAAGCTTCGGTGTCATGTTTTAGCCCCGTTAATTTTTCGGCGCAGGACCTCTCGACTAGTGAGCTATTACGCACTCTTTGAATGTGTGGCTGCTTCTAAGCCAACATCCTAGTTGTCTATGAAATCCCACATCCTTTACCACTTAACATGTACTTTGGGACCTTAGCTGTAGATCTGGGCTGTTTCCCTTTTGACTACGGAATTTATATCCCGCAGTCTGACTCCCGCTTATATCTTACCGCCATTCGGAGTTTGATATCTCTTGGTAGACTTTGACGCCCCTCAAGAATTCAGTGCTCTACCTGCGAAAGACTTATCAGCGAGGCTAGCCCTAAAGCTATTTCGAGGAGAACCAGCTATCTCCGGGTTCGATTGGAATTTCTCCGCTATCCACACCTCATCGCCACCCTTTTTCAACGGATGTGCGTTCGGACCTCCACCAAATTTTTACTTTAGCTTCATCCTGGACATGGATAGGTCACCCGGTTTCGGGTCTATATTTACTGACTTAACGCCCTATTTAGACTTGCTCTCGCTTCGGCTCCGGACCTAAAGTCCTTAACCTTGCCAGTAACTATAACTCGCCGGACCGTTCTACAAAAAGTACGCGGTTCAGCTTGCGCTGTTCCACAGTTTGTAAACACAGGGTTTCAGGTTCTCTTTCACTCCCCTCCCGGGGTCCTTTTTCACCTTTCCTTCACAGTACTAATCGCTATCGGTCACTGAGTAGTATTTAGCCTTGGGGGTGGTCCCTCCCGTCTTCCTGCCAGGTTTCACGTGTCTGACAGTACTCTGGATACTGCTCGATCCTTTACGCTTCGTGTAAGGGGCTTTCACCCTCTATGGCGCCTATTTCCATCGGCTTCCACTCACTTACAGATCTTTTTATGCAGTCTGAACCCCGAGGTGCACGCACCTCGGTTTGGGCTCTTCCGATTTCGCTCGCCACTACTTTCGGAATCACGGTTGTTTTCTCTTCCTCCGCCTACTTAGATGTTTCCAGTTCAGCGGGTTCCCTCCGTACAGTTATGTATTGGCTGTACAGTACTAGAGCTCTTCTCAGTGGGTTTCCCATTCAGATATCTGCGGATCAACTCGTATTTGCCAATCCCCGCAGCTTTTCGCAGCTTATCACGTCTTTCTTCGGCTCTCAGTGCCCTAGGCATTCACCCTATGCTCTTATTGCTTAACCAATTCTCCACTTGATCGCTCAAGTGTTTCGAGATACTAGCGTGTATCTCTTTTTCTGATTGTGAAGAAGATTTCTCTTCTTACTCTCGATTGTTTGTACAAGTTTTACCTTGTACCCTCGGATGTCTTACTCTATTTACTAGAATAATTATTTCTTTCTTGATATGTAGTTTTCAAGGTACGATGCTTACTTTCGTAAGCAGTACAATGGGAAGTCATGAACCTCCTGTGCTCTTCGCAGCATTGTATTTCATTCTTTTTTGTTTTTAAAAAAATGTTTGGCACCCACCTATCTTCCCGTGCCGTTACCAGCAAAGTATTTTCGGCCGTTTAAGTCTTAACCGTCGTGTTCGGGATGGGAACGGGTGTTTCCCCTAAACGCATCAGCACCAAACAAGAATGAACATATTTTTTCAAAAATTTGTGAATGTACTGACCAACTTTCAGAGAAAGTTGCTTTCCTTGAATCAATGATCGAATAACACACAAACCCCTACTTTATCCTTAGAAAGGAGGTGATCCAGCCGCACCTTCCGATACGGCTACCTTGTTACGACTTCACCCCAGTCATCAGTCCTGCCTTCGGCAGCTTCCTCTTTTGGAACACTGACTTCGGGCATTACCAACTCCCATGGTGTGACGGGCGGTGTGTACAAGACCCGGGAACGTATTCACCGCAGCATGCTGATCTGCGATTACTAGCGATTCCAGCTTCGTGTAGTCGGGTTGCAGACTACAGTCCGAACTGAGACGTTATTTTTGAGATTTGCTTAAGGTCACCCTCTTGCTTCCCTTTGTTTACGCCATTGTAGCACGTGTGTAGCCCAAGTCATAAGGGGCATGATGATTTGACGTCATCCCCGCCTTCCTCCAGGTTATCCCTGGCAGTCTAGTTAGAGTGCCCATCTTACTGCTGGCTACTAACTATAGGGGTTGCGCTCGTTGCGGGACTTAACCCAACATCTCACGACACGAGCTGACGACAACCATGCACCACCTGTCTCCATTGCCCCTGAAGGGAAAAGTGCATTACATGCTCTGTCAATGGGATCTCAAGACTTGGTAAGGTTCTTCGCGTTGCTTCGAATTAAACCACATGCTCCACCGCTTGTGCGGGTCCCCGTCAATTCCTTTGAGTTTCATTCTTGCGAACGTACTCCCCAGTGTGGAATACTTATTGCGTTAGCGACGGCACCGAGATGCTTTGCACCCCGACACCTAGTATTCATCGTTTACAGCGTGGACTACCAGGGTATCTAATCCTGTTTGATCCCCACGCTTTCGAGCCTCAACGTCAGTTATTGTCCAGTAAGCCGCCTTCGCCTCCGGTGTTCTTCCTGATATCTACGCATTTCACCGCTACACCAGGAATTCCACTTACCTCTCCAACACTCTAGAACAACAGTTTCCAAAGCAGTCCCCAGGTTGAGCCCTGGGGTTTTTCACTTCAGACTTGCCATTCCGTCTACGCTCCCTTTACACCCAGTAAATCCGGATAACGCTTGCCCCCTACGTATTACCGCGGCTGCTGGCACGTAGTTAGCCGGGGCTTTAGTCAGGTACTGTCATTATCTTCCCTGCTGATAGAGCTTTACATACCGAAATACTTCTTCACTCACGCGGCGTCGCTGCATCAGGGTTTCCCCATTGTGCAATATTCCCCACTGCTGCCTCCCGTAGGAGTTTGGGCCGTGTCTCAGTCCCAATGTGGCCGGTCATCCTCTCAGATCGGCTACTGATCGTTGCTTTGGTAGGCTTTTACCCTGCCAACTGGCTAATCAGACGCGGGTCCATCTTATGGCGATAAATCTTTTCACACTCTGCCATGCGGCAATGTGTGCTTATGCGGTATTAGCAGTGATTTCTCTCTGTTATCCCCCTCCATAAGGCAGGTTACCCACGTGTTACTCACCCGTCCGCCACTAGATAACGCATCTTCCGGCCGAAGCTTTCCAATACGCATCTCGTTCGACTTGCATGTGTTAGGCACGCCGCCAGCGTTCATCCTGAGCCAGGATCGAACTCTCATAATGAGTATTTTTCATAAAGAAAAATACGTAATGTACAAGACTACAGCGTAAGCTGTACCCTGCGTAGCAGGGCTCCGAACTTGCTTCAAAGCAAGGAGGAGGTCCAATACAGAAAATCTGTCATCACTGACAGTTAAAGTTCAGTCCAGTCAAAACTTAGCTTAGCTTTTGTTTTTCCTTCTTTTACTTTTGGTTTATTAAACCGTTCGTGTAAGTTTCGTTTGAAACATTACTGAAAATTCTTTAGAATCTTCAGGGTCTGTGTATTATTCGATCTTTGATTTTCAAGGTACTTTGTGTCAGCTCATCTAGAGCGACAGCCTGTGTATCTTAGCATCGGTGAGATTTGCTGTCAAGCAATTTTTTTATTTTTCGGAATTTTTATCGGATGTTTTTTTGTCGGAAATTTTACAGTTTTATTTTTTTGAAGTTTGTATTTTGTTGATTTCAAAAGTATTTCCTATAATTTATTCCTGAGAGAATCCTTTAAACCTCATCCGAATATGAAGTATAGGCATTTTATATTTTCTTTGTTACACTATCCCTGTTATGATTCTTATGATTTCTTGTTCTGTTTTTCAGGACTCAATTTAGGGTTATAGAGTTATATATGCCCCAAAAGCAAAAAGTACCGATTACTCCGAAAAGGGCAATCGGTACTTTCTCTTATCTAAGCTTAAAAAGTCTGTCCTGTAATCATCGCATATATGGAAAAGAAAAACAAAACCACAAATACCAGAATGCGTAACGGTCTAACTCTCATTGACCAACCGCGCTGTTTTGCAATGTAAAGTAGTACAACCTGTCCTACAATAAATAAAAATGAAATAACGCAGAGTATCTGCCATGGATACTGTCTGAAAAGATTGCCAAACTGCTCGCCCATATTTTCCTCCTAAAAAGTCATAAGGGTATTTCTCTTGTATGTCTCTAAAGAGTCCCCTTTCGATAACAACTTAAGAACCTTAGCATTGGAAAAGTACTCTGTCAATACTTATTCCATTCTGTATGATTCTCTCCTTTATTATCCTATAGGGATATGTCCAATAATAAAGTTATTTACAGTTCTACTTCTCTATTCTTTTATTTAGTCTTTGATAGAAGTCTTTGATTTCCTGCTTTTCTCCATAATTTTGCATAATCTCTTCTGTGCTTACCATAGTAAAGCATTGCCAATCAAAAGCCGGTACTACGGTGCAGCTATACAAAGCGTACTCCCCGCCGGGTTTTAAGCACCCGGCCTGCATTACTCCTACCGGAACCGTATATTGCAGGAGCTGCCCGGAGGCCAGATCCGAACCAAGAGTAATCGTATCCACTGAACCGTCTTCATATAAGAGATAAAGCGTAAAAGGGGATCTCCTTCTAAAAAAGTCCATATTTCTTCATGACTCAGTTTATGAAAAGTCGGAATAGCTCTTCGGTTCCTTACAATACAAGCCGTACATGGTAGAGGCTAAGAGCTTTCCCTTCCTCATTGCGGTTTGGAGAATGATAGCATCTCCGAGAAAGAAAGGTATGCTCCCTTCCAAAAGCTCCATGGAATAGTGCTGAATCAAAAAAATCCTTTTCGCTTCTTTTTTTCAGACTTCTCTTTTTCCATAATTTCTCTACTTCTTCTTTTAAATCGGCTTCTTCCAATGAATCCGGCTTGGCCTTCTCCTGTTCCAAGGCATCACTGAATATAAATTCTTTTTCCGCTTGCACTTCTATAAAATGCCTCGCAGAGCTCTTCATTTTTGTAAAGCTTCAGAAAGGCGTTGCCATAAGTGAAGTCCGCCCTTCCGCTAAAGCATTATAAAAGTCGGAAAAACATCTCCCGGAAGCAGTCCTTTGTAACCAGTTTGCATACCGAGGCTCAGTTCTTTTGAGCTTCCTTTTTCTGAAGAGAAAGAAAGCAGATCAGCCCTGTCATTGTCCCAGCTGAGTCTTCCCTTTTCACAGATTAGATGCAGGAAAATGTGGTTCTGTTTCCCATGGCTCACTTCTGAAAGCGCAAGGGTTACCCTGCATCCTTCCCTGAAGCTGCATATTCAGGACTGCCGTATCCTCATTTTTCAATCGGAACAGGAAGTTTTCCCACGTCCTCTTTATCCCACAGCATTCCTGCCTGATCTTTTAAATAAGACATGGTTTTCGATTCTGAAAAAGCAGCCTGTAGAGTGATTACAGGCTTTTTCCAGCAAAAATGCGTTAGGTCTAAGACATGAGAACCGATTTCCGAAACGGCGCGAAGAGTATTGCCCTCTTTCACATCAAAACGCCAGGAATAGGGAACGGGCGGAATGTGAAACTCCTGCTCATAGGCTCCGTAGAGGAGAATCGGTCTTCCGAGCTCTCCGCTTTCTCAAAGAAGCTCGCGCATCTTTCGAATAGCCGGATAGAAAACGGTTATGGAAGCAGACTCCAAAATGGCGTTCCCTGACTGTTTCACAAGCTCAAAAGTTCCTTTTCCCTCTTCTATATCGAGGCAGAGAGGCTTTTTCACAGACAATGGCCAGCTTTCCTTTTATTTTTTTCCAAGCTTTTTCAAGATTTTTTCCTATATCTAAATGTTTCTCTAAAATCCGGTTTTTTCCCAATTCCTGATTCTTTTCTAAATCCAGGTTCTTTTCCGGCTCAGGATTCTTTTCTAAGCACAGATTCTTTTCCAGAAAATACTTCGCTATGGCATAGTGTGTATTCGGCGGTGTACAGATATGCACGGCGTCAAGATTTTCCAAAGGAATATCCCGATAATCCGCATAGCTGTTTGCAATGCTCCATTTCTTGGAAAAGGAGGCGAGAACCGCCTCCTCATTTCCGCAAATCGCCACGATATCCTGTCCAGCTGCTCGCAATGCTGCTGCATGGACATCCGCAATAAATCCTGTTCCGATTATTCCTACTCTCATCTTTACCCCTTTAATTCCTGCATACGACGATTAGCCTTCGCATAGATTTCTTCAGGATCCTCTCCGATAAAGAACGCTCCCTTTTCATAAAGAATCTTTCCGTTCACCATGGTGAGCTCTACATTTTGCTTACTGCCGCTGTAGACGATATTTTTCACAATGGAATTCACAGGGCTGCATATTCGGCTGATGAAGATCCAGAACACAAAAGATCCGCAAGCTTACCTTCGGAAAGACAGTCCGCGTCTTTAAGTCCCATACAATGTGCCCCGTTCACACATGCCATTTTCAGAACCTCTTCCGCGGAAACCACACTCGCATCCTCTTCCCGCAGCTTGGCAAGCCCGGTAACCAAGAACATTTCCCGGAACATATCCAGGCAGTTGTTGCTCGCCGGGCCGTCCGTACCGATTGCCATAGGAATCCCTCTTTTCAAGAGTTCCAGCCGTACTGAGGGCACACCGCTTGCCAGCTTCATATTTCGAGCCGGGATTCGTAACAACCGTCATGCCTCTCTTTTTGAAAATGTCCATGTCTTCATCGCTTAAATAAACGCAGTGGTACCCTCCTCCGCCATAGTTCAGCATACCGAGAGCGTCCATAAGGGCAGTCGGAGTCATGCCGTATCGTTCAAGACACCCTTCCACCTCTCCCTTTGTCTCGGAATTGTGGGTAAATACCGGTGCCTTAAACTCTTCCGAGATTTTGGCTAATCCTTCCATCAACGCTTTTCGAAGTCGTGTACTCTGCATGGAAATCCGAGCTGATAGGAAACGAGAGGATGAAAAGCATTGTACTTTTTGATAGCAGTCCCGCATTTCTTCCAACGAGAAGTTAAAATCATTTAAGCCTGGGACTAAAACGGTACGGAAAGCCCGTATCTACGGCAAGGCGCGCCATTTCCTCCGGATGAAAATACATATCAAAGCAAGTTGTGATACCTGAGCTTAAATATTCAAGAATCGCAAGCTTCGAAAAGGAATAAATGTCCTCTCCTCTAAGCTTCGCCTCCATGGGAAAGACCTGTTTCGAAAGCCAATCCCATAGGGGGAGGTCATCCGCATAGGAGCGAAGGAAAGTCATGGCGGAGTGGGTATGCGCATCCTTAAAAGCCCGGGAAGAATGAGATTCCCTTTTAGGTCGATTTCCGTTCAAAAGCTTGCCTGTATATCTTTTCTCTGCGGGCCGATATAGCTGATTCGCTCCTTTTTCCGTCCAGAGCTCTCCCTCTATGATTTCCATATTGTCCTGCATAGTCAGGATTCTTGCATTATATAAACGAATTCCCACAGCCACTCCTTTTCTTCTCTTTATCTCTTCGAAGGTTTACCGCTTACCCTTATCGTAAGTCTCCCCAAAGCCCTCGGTGCTCTGTTAAACTTCGAGAAGAAAATCAAAAGGAGTAAGGTCAAGATATAGGGCAGTGTCATAGCCAGATCCGAGTAGCTGCTCGGCATCTGCATCTTCTGCACAAGAAAATATCCGCCGGAACGGGCAAAGCCAAAGAGCAGGCAGGAAGCCAAGGTTGGAAGGATGGTCCAGTTTCCGAAAATCATGGCCGCAATGGAAAGATAGCCGTAACCCACAAAAATTGCGGAAGAAAAGTTTCCGGAAATGGAATAAGCAAAGCAGATGCCTGCAAGTCCGGAGAGAGCTCCGGAAAACAGCACTGCAATCGTACGGGTTTTACTCACACTTTCTCCTGCCGCATCCACTGCATGAGGATTGTCTCCGCAAGCTCGAAGGTTCATTCCATAACGAGTCTGATAAAGAATGTACCAGCATACAATCGCAGCTAAAATAATCAAAACTTCAAAAGGATAAATATCCTTAAAAAACGCGCCCAAAATAGGAATTGCGGAAAGTCCGGGCACTGTAAATTTATCCGAAACGCTAAGCACAAACTTGTCGGATGCCGCATGAAAAAGTCCCTTATTAAGAGCCTTACAGAGGTAGGCAGTTAAAGACATGGCCAGAATATTCAGCACCACGCCGCTGATGACCTGATTTGCCTTCATCCGAATACAGAGCACGGCGTGAAGCAGGGAATATAAGGCTCCGCCAAGCACTGCAAAGAAAAATCGCCGCATAAAACTGCGTTGTTGCATTTCCAATGCCCATATTCATCATAATGACTGCTGCTAGGGCTCCGGTAAAAGCCCCCATCCCCTGAAATCCTTCCAGAGCAGGTTTGTGATCCCGCTTTTTCACTGTAAATTCCCCTACAGCCATGATAAAAAAAGCGGAAGAGAAAAAGGATAGTCCGTCGATAATGATTCTTTCCATTATGCTTTCCTCCTTCCGTCACTTTTTTATTTGTTTCTCCCTTATCTTCCTCTACTGCTCTTCTCTTATCCAGCCTCTTATTTTGCTCTTCCATTTCCAGCTTTTCCTTTATTTCACTAGGTAACGAATATAGGCGTTGCAAGCAGAAAAGAGCAGAATGATACCGGTGATTACGGAAGCAATCTCGGATTCAAGGCCTGACGCGGAGTTCATATAGGTGCTTCCCTTGCTCAATATGGTAATGAAAAAAAGAGAAGAACACGATTCCCGATAGGGATTGCTGTTTCCAAGAAGGGCTACCGCAATAGAGTCAAATCCCATACTCGGCAAAAACTCTTGGCTGGATAGAGCCGAAATAGCCAAGGTAATAGCTGACACCGGCAAGGCCTCGCTAGCGCACCGGAAAGTGCCATAGTCAGTACCAGATTCTTTCCCACCGGAATACCGGCATAGCGGGAGGCCTTCTTGCTGAAGCCCACACTCTTAATCTCAAAGCCGAAGCAGGTTCTGTCTAGGACAAACTGAATCAAAAACCGCAACAAGCAGCGCCAAAAACTATCGCAAGCGGAATGTCTATTTTTCAGATTTCCTACGAGCGTATCCATAAGAGTCAGACGGGAGGCCGCTGAAACCGGTCTGGACTGTCTGGAGGTCGGGATTTACATAAATAGGTATTGATAAAAAAATGCGATAACATACTGCGCAATATAGTTCACCATAATGGTAGAAACTACCTCATTAATATTAAAGCGATGCTTTAAATACTCCGATAAAAGCGCCCCGAGAGCCATGCCTACGCCAATACCGATTAGGATAACCAAGGGTTTTGCAAGAAATGCAGGGCAGATTGCTGTAGCCGATCAAAAACCGAACTTACAAAGCCCGCAGTGAGCATTTGTCCTGCTACCCCGATATTGAAAAGCCCCGCACGAAGCGCAACGGCAACGGCGAGAGAAGCAAAAATCATCGGTGTCCAGGCGTTTAAGAAACTGCAAAAATCCGTCAGGATGTTCTTATAACCTGCGTAGCTTTCCTTTCGGCAAAATACCGGAACCCTGGAGTAAATTCATATACGCAATCAAGGGGTTCTTTCCCTGTAAAAGAATGATTACCGCACCGGCAAAAAGGCTTAAAAACAATAGCAAATACAGGAATCGTGATATTCTGCGTTTTTTTCCTGCCCAAGAAGCTTAAACAGCAGACTCTTTTCCTTCGTTTTATTGTCTTTCATGCTTTACCCCCATCATAAACTCCCCTACCTGATTCGTGCTAAGCTCCTTTGCATCGGCAATCTTTTGCATTTCTCCATTATAAATAACCCTCGATTGTATCTGCACAGTTCATGATTTCATCAAGCTCCAGAGAAATCAGGAGAATCGCCTTTCCGGCATTTCTCTCCGCAATAATCTGCTTATGGATGTTCTCGATAGCACCGATGTCGAGGCCTCTCGTAGGCTGCACAAAAATCATCAGCTCGGAATCGAGCTCTATTTCTCTTCCGATAATCGCTTTCTGTTGGTTTCCTCCGCTCATGGAGCGCACAATCGTCTGACAGCCCTGTCCGGAACGAATATCATACTTTGCGATAAGCTCTTCTCCATTTTCCCGAATTGCCTTGTGAGATAATATCCCTTCTTGGGAAAATCGTTCATTCCTATAGGTCTTTAAAACGAGGTTGTCTTCCAATGAGAAATCCATGACAAGCCCTACATCCTGTCTATCCTCCGGAATATAGGAGATTCCTTCCAGAATCCTCCTCCTAATACTTTCTACGCTGATGTCCTTCCCGTTTAGAATGACCTTTCCTTCGGAAATCTTTACAAGCCCTGCTATCGCATCCGCAATTTCAATCTGTCCGTTTCCGGCAACACCGGCAATCGCAAAGATTTCTCCGCTTCGAATGGAGAAGCTGACATTTTTCACAACGGAGAAGCCGTCCCGGTTCTTTCACCGTAAGATTCTCTACTTGAAGAACCGTCTTTCCATATTTTTGGATCCGGCTTTTTCCACCGTAAAGTTCACCTCACGGCCAACCATAAGATTCGCCATGGTCTTTGCCGAAGTCTCTTTAACATCCAATATATCAATAAGCTTTCCCCGATTTAAAATGGCACATCGATCCGCCACCTGCTTGATTTCCGAAAGCTTATGCGTAATCAGAATAATGGTTTTTCCCTTATCCCGAAGTCCCCGAATAATATCCAAAAGGAAGCTGATTTCCTGCGGAGTCAAAACAGCAGTCGGCTCATCAAAGATGAGAATTTCCGCCTCGCGATAAAGCATCTTCAAAATCTCCACACGCTGTTGCACGGAAATGCCCACATTTTTCAATGATATCCTTGGGATTGACTTCCAGTCCGTATTTTTCAGAAAGCGCGGCGACCTTCGCCTCTGCCTTCTTTAAATCCACATACGGCAAAAAGCCCAGCCTTTTATCCCTTGAAGGCAAGCCCAGGATGATATTTTCCGTAATGCTATAGTTCTGTATCAGCTTAAAGTGCTGGTGAACCATACCGATATTCAATTTGGTCGCATAGCTTGGAGAGTGAATGTCTTCCTTTTTCCCCCGAATCCAAATCTCGCCCTCATCCGGCTCATACATACCGAAAAGCATACTCATAAGGGTGGATTTTCCGGCACCGTTTTCTCCTAAGAGGGCAAAGATTTCTCCTTTTTTTATCCCTAAAGAGACATCATCATTTGCCACAATTCCCGGAAAGCGCTTTGTAATGTGCTTCATCTCAACTATATATTCGGACATGCTGTTTCTCTCTATCTCGATGGACGAGATCGACACGCTTTTATGTACATTATAATAAGACAGCTGTCCGGCAGGAATATCCTTCTTACCGGGCAGCCGCCCTCTACAGCTTATTCTTTTACTTTAAGCCTGTGAAATTATCCGGTGTCATGTTGTTAAAGTTTGCAGCAGGAACGATCTCCCCGCTCTGTACCTTCTTGTATACATCGGCAAGTTTCTCCAGTGTCTCTGGAAAGCTGCTGTCTTCCGTCAGCACTTACATAGCCGGTAGAATCGGTATCTGCACCAAGAAGCGCATTTTCGCCCTTAAAGCTTCCGTCCAAAACTTTCTCAAGCTGCTTCTCCACATTAGAGTGCATCACTTTCAAAACAGAAGTTAAGATAATGTTCTTGTCTCCGTTTGCACCGTCATCATACTGGTCCACGTCACATCCGATAACCTGAGCATTGCCGGCTTCCTTCACAGCAGTAAATACACCGTTTCCGGATCCGCCTGCTGCAACAAGCATGATATCTACGCCCTTATCGAGGAGTGCCTTTCCAACGACCTTACCGGTTGCTTCGTCAGAGAAGTTTCCGATATAGTTTCCGCCAACATTTTTATTGGTCACATCCGTTCCGGCATAAGAAGGAATCTCTACATACTCTGCCTTTGCATCATACTTTGCCTTAGCATAGTTTACGCCGGACATAAAGCCATACTGATAGTTTACGTTGGACGGATAAGCGATACCATTTACTACGGCAACCTTTCCGCTCTTTGTCTCTAAAGCAGCTGCAATTCCTGCGAAGAATCCACTCTCCTGCTCCTTAAACTGCATAGCGTAAACATTGTCAAGGGAAACTTCCTGTCCGTCTGCATCAACAGGATAAGAGTCCACTAAGATAAACTTTGTATCGGGATTGTCTTTTGCGATGGTTCCGATTCCTGCAAACTGGAAGCCGCAGCAAACCAAAACATCATAGTCCGCCACGATATCGTTTACAGCCTGCATAACAGCTGCAGTATCTCCTGTCTCCTCACGAACAGGGGTTACGCTTGCATCCGGATGCTTCTCGATAAAGCTTAAGATACCATTGTAGTTATCCTGGTTAAAGCTTCCGTCATCTACACCGGAGGGGCTGGATACAATAGCAATCTTTAAGCCTTTTTTCTCCTCGCCATCCTTCACCGCCTTTGTCTCTCCCTCCGCTGCCGCAGCAGTTGTTGTGTTCTCTCCGGCAGCAGCAGTGGTGGACTTTGCCGCACCGGATGCACCGCAGCCTGCCAACAGGGAAGCTACAAGTACAGCACCTGTCAGAACTCTCCAAGTTTTTTTCATAATGCGTTCCTCTCCTTCTAAAAAGTGTGCGTACGAAGAGCTTCTCTCTCTTTTCTTATTGAAATCCCCTCTCGTACAGCTTTGCCTTATATTGAGTATCGCAGGGCTCTTTTCCCTACGCTATCTCCGCACTGACTCTATACCGGCTCTATACAGTATCTGTGATATCCAGGCACTGTATCCGTGATATCCCCGTGCATATCTCTGATATCTTCACTCTGCATCTTATGATGTCTTTACTCCATAACCCGTTCCGGAAAAGCCTTCTTCAAGGATTCCGTGTAAGGTGCTCTTAAGATTCCTCTCTCCGTAATGATTGCCGTAATCAAACTGTGATCCGTTACATCAAATGCGGGATTATAGCATTTTACGGAAGAAAGTGCCATAGGCTTCTCATAGAACTTACACTTGATTTCTTCCGGATTTCGCTCCTCTATCACGATATCTTCTCCCTGTTTTACAGTGAAAGTCAATCGTCGAACTCGGTCCCAAAACATAGAAAGGAATGCCGTAATGCTTTGCCAGAATAGCCACTCCGCTCGTTCCGATTTTATTGGCAGCGTCTCCATTTGCCGCAACACGGTCACAGCCCACAAGACAGGCCTGTACCCAACCGTTTTTCATGACAATACTTGCCATATTGTCACATATTAAGGTCACGTCTATCCCTCCCTGATCGAGTTCATATGAAGTAAGCCTAGCTCCTTGTAAAAGCGGTCTTGTCTCATCAGAAAAGACATGGAAATTCATTCCTTTTCCTTTCCCAAGGAAGAGCGGACCGAGAGCCGTTCCGTACTTGGAAGTCGCCAAGGGACCTGCATTGCAATGCGTTAAAAATCCCGTCACCGTCCTTTAGCAAAGAAAGCCCGTACTCGGAAATCGCCTTACACATTGCGGCATCTTCCGCCTGAATTTTATCTGCACTCTTCTCTTAATAAAGGAAAACTATTTCCTTTAGGGCTTTTTGGAAATGTTTGCCTTCACCACATCTTCCATGCGCCGAAGTGCCCAGCTTAAGTTCACGGCTGTCGGGCGGGAAGAGTTCAAATACTCCGCATCTGCCTTAAACTTCTTGTAAAAAGTCTCTCCCGAATCCGCCTGAATCTGCTTTGCCAAAATAAAGATACCGTAAGCTGCGCAGATTCCAATTGCCGGTGCACCGCGTACCTTTAGTTCAAAGATAGCATCATAGAGTGCCTTCGCATCTCCCAGTTCCAAAAACTCCTTCTTCCCCGGAAGTGCGGTCTGGTCTACAATCACAACAGCAGACTCATCCCCATTTAAACGAACATTCTCAATTCCGGAAAGCAATGCTATGATTTCTTCTTCCTTAAGACGCCCTTGACTCATTCTTTTTCCCTCTCCTTTATTGCACCTGTCATGCTTATTAATCTATATATTATATTTATGAATAACATTTTATAAATTTATTGTTTTGGCTTTTATTGCAGCTTGTATTGTGGCCTTTATTAGTCTTAACATATCGTTATGAATTTTACACTTTTATAGTGAATTTCAACTATTTCACCATACGCTGAATGGCTTCCGTAACAAGCTTTCTAAAGCGGGGTGCAGCCTGATCGGCCACGATCTTCACATCATCATCACTAAGAGGCTCTTTGGAAAGTCCGGCGCCCAGATTGGAGATGCAGGAAATACCGCAGATACGCATACCACAGTGCCGTCCGGCAATCGCTTCACAAGCTGTGCTCATTCCTCACAGCATCCGCCCCTAAAAATATGTGCCATTTTCACTTCTGCGGTGTTTCAAAAGCTCGGGACCGCTAAACTGCATATATACACCTTCTCTAAGAGAAAGTCTCTGTTCCTTTGCAACAGCAAGAATGTCCTTGCGAAGCTCTTTGTCATAAACCTCCGACATATCCGGAAAACGCAGACCGAGCTCCTCGGCATTTGCTCCAATGAGAGGATTCGGAACGGAATACAGAATATGGTCGGTAAGGAGCATAAAGTCTCCCGCCTGATATGCCGGATTTGCAGAACCGCAGGCATTCGTCAGGAAAAAGAATCTCCGCTCCCATAAGGTGCATAAGTCTTGCAGGAAGTACCACATCTTCCATGGCATAGCCTTCATAGTAATGCACTCTACCCTGCATGATTACGACAGGCACCGATCCGATATGTCCAAAAACAAATCTGCCCTTGTGACCGCTTACGGTAGAAACCGGAAAATCCGTAATATCATGGTAGTCGATACTCGCCTCGATTTCGATTCTTTCCGCAAAATCTCCCAGTCCCGATCCTAACACCAAGGCAAGACGCGGGGCGAAAACGGAATCTTATCCTCAATACTCTTGTAGCATCTCTCCAGTCTCTCATAAAGCTTCGTCATCTCTGACTCCTCTCTGTAAAAACAATTTTCTGCTCCCTGTGCTGTTCATTCTTGAAACAGATTTCACGAAAACAGATTTCATAAAAAAACCATTTCACAGAAAGACAGCACAAGGCACGCAGGGAATCCTCACTTCTTATTGATAATCTTCTCCGGTTAAACAGCGGTAAAAGTGCAGTAAATAAAGCCTTTCGACAATGTATCAGCGAATCCTTTTCAATCAGTCCTATAGTACCCGAAAAAGAGCATTTTAAGGCAATATCTTTTCAAGATGATTTTTTTGTATTTTTTTAATACAATTTATAATTAGCTAAGAATATGCCAAGTTTACTCCATCAGTTTACGCTGCGTAACTTGCAAAAGAGGGGATTTTTGTTCTATACTTTTTTTCTATGCTTCCGTAGCTTAGGGATAGAGCCCCGGCCTCCGACGCCGGTAGTGGCGGTTCGAGTCCGCCCGGAAGCATTTTTATTGCAAAAAGCCACTGTACCCTTTCCTCGAAAGCTCGCTCGCGCTCGGTTCCGACCTAGTGGTGGCTTAGCCTGTTCAGCTTCATAGTAAGACTTTTTCACATCGCAAAAGCCACTGTACCCTCCTCGAAAGCTCGCTCGCGCTCGGTTCCGACCCAGCGGTGGCTCTAGCCTGTTCAGCTTCATAGTAAGACTTTTTATATCGTAAAGCCACTGTACCCTTCTTCGAAAGCTGCGCTCGCTCGGTTCCGACCTCAGCGGCACTAAGCATCAAACTTCGTTTCACTCGTTTTCTGCAAGTGCCGAGGTCTCCAAACGGCTTTCTCAGAAGGGTACAGTGGCTTTTTCTTACTATACTTTCTATACTTTTCTTTACTATACTTTTTTTTTCTCAAAAAGTATCTTAATACTATTCTTCTGAACAGACTTTTAAAATCTATCCCGTTCCTTTCCTTCCTCTACTGTTTATCTTCCGGGGAAGCGGAAGTTCGGGATAAGCTGATCCCAGGAATCTATACCGATCACTGCTCTTGCAAAGTCTGCTATTCCTTCTGTTGCACTGGCATTGTCTATCCACTTAAATACTTCATGGGCAGGCTTTTGGTACGAGCTGATGGTTTACAATGCTGGAAAGTCCGAAGGCAAGTCCGTGTTTTGTTTCATCCTCATTGTCTTCCTGTCTCACTCATAAGGTAAGCAGAAATATACGGATTGTTATCTACAATGAAGTAGGAGTATGCTACAGCAGCTGCCTGCTCTGTAGATTTGTCCACACCTTTCGCGATACTACTAAAACCTTCCTCCGTCAGGAAAATCTTACGAACCTCTCCCTTACGGTTTTTCATGCTATCCATACTCATAAAATCAGTAATTACATGAAGATTCTTAAAGTTGACTATCGGGGGAATCTACGGTGTCATTGACACGTCCTGTTTTATCATCATCCCAGAAATTCGGAGAATAAATCGGATACGGATAGGGATGCAATGCAAGGCCGTAATCCATATATCCTTCGGCCTCTTCATAGTTATGGAAGGCAAGGAGGATATCTTTTTCCCTTATACTTTCCCTACCGGAGCCGCTTCCGGAAGCATATTCCAGTAATGGTCGATAGAGAACATAATGTTGTCATTTGCCGACACAGACTTCATCGCTGTATAGAAAACGCGAAAGGCTCTCTGGAACTTGGAAGTATAGGCGGAAACATCAAGATCTCCCATATAGTTCCAGTACTGGTTGTTAATTTCATTTCCCACAACCCAGTTGGTAATCTTACCATGACCGTTCTTTCCGTTATAACGCTTTGCAAGGAAAGAAGCCATTGCCTTCACCGCGCGGAAGCCTGCCTCGGATTCTACGTTAAATCCATAATACACAGCCTGTTCTTTCGGCAGCTCGGTAACCCCAAGAGGGTTCAGCTCCGGAACCGTCTGATTCCAAGCATTTAAAAGAATAGCGGTTACAGCCACTCCGGAGTCGCTAAGCCTCTTAACCTCCGCATCCAACTGGTCAATTAACTCTTTATTGATTTTATAGGTCTTACTCTCATAGGTGTAGTCGATTCCATTTCCAAAGAAACGCTGCGTCGGAATGTCCACACCGGCATGCTTGATATTTAAGCTCAGTGCATCATCCAAAATATTCGGATCCACACGAAGCCCCTTCTTTCCGGGGTTCAAAGCCGGATCCTGATTCTCCGCCACAATCTCCGGGTTTTCGATATAGCGTCTGTTCGCAATCATCTCATAACGACCGCCAACCTTGACAGCCGGCACGAATGCACTGTAGAGACGAAGCTCTCCGGGACCTGCATGGAGCGGGAAGCTGAACGTCTGGTTCGCTCCGATACTTCCTTTCGCAAGATAATCCGTTCTTCCGGACAGGTCATTTTGATAGGGTTTAATTTCAAAAATATAAATTGAACCATCTGTACCGCTGCTATCTCCGGAACTGTCTACCGTAACCGAAATCTTATCCTTCTCTTGGTTGATTCCCACATCCCGAACCTTTCCGCTGATGGAATGTGCAAAAGCCCCAAACGAAAAACAGTGTTGACATCGCCAGAGCACAAAAAAGTCCGATACTCTTCTTTCCCAATAATCCCATATTTCTTTTCCTCGACTATCCTTTCCTTCCGAATGCAAAATCTCCCAAAACAGCCGGTATAAATCGAAAAAGTCTATACCCGCTATCCGGTACGAAAGACAGCATTCTCCATAAATCAAAGCCTCTTCATACTACGATTTTTAGGAAAGGATTGCTAGCGGAATAATCTTACAAGTTCTTACGGTTTAGGGATAGGAGAAAGACACCTCAATCTCTTAAGGTGTCTCATAGGCCTGATTTGTTATGTTTTATCTTATTATTATGAAGCGAATATCCTCTTTCCTCCACGCAATAGAATGAATTTACTTTGTGCACTTCTCCTAAAAACATAGTGCAAAAATTTTTGTCTTTTTGAATATTGATAAGATGCACAAAGAAAGTATAATGCAAATAGATATTTTGTTCAGAACACACAATAAAAATAGGAGAAAAAGCTATGAAAAACAAGTTTTATCCGCAGCATTGGCTCTTACTTTAGGAGCATCTTTACTTGCTTGCGGAGCAAAGAACGAAGGAAATGCAGCTGGAGATGCTTCTGTCAAGGCAGAGGAAGGAAAGTCCGATGGGGCTTCCGGGGACAAGGCAAAGGGGAATGGAGAAACCCTGACAGTCCTCTATATGTCCGGCGTTTATGCGGATGCTGCAAAGTCCATGGTGGATGAGTTTGAGGAGAAAACCGGTGCAAAGGTAGAAGTCATTGATATGCCATACACCGAGCTTCATCAGAAGATGCTTTTGGACTTCACAAGCGGAGCAGGAACCTATGATGTGATTGATGTAGCCAGCCAGTGGGATGGAGAATTTGCTCCTTACCTTACTGATCTGCAGCCGTATATGGAGAAGGACGATGTAAAGGCGGAGGATTTCATTGACAATGTCATTGCAAACTCCGGAAAGTGGCAAGATAAGTATATCGGAATTCCCAATGCATCCACACCACAGCTTTTTGCTTACCGAACCGACATTTTTCCCAAACGGACTTCCGGATACTTGGGAGAAGTACAGAGAAGAGCTAAAGAAGGTAACAAAGAAGGATGAAGGCTTTCTACGGAGCCTCCATTTCCGGAATTACCGGACAGCTTAGCGGCGTGTTTGACTATGTGCTTTTGGTCCATGGGCGGTGCTTGGGCTGACGAGAACTGGAAGGTAACCATTGATTCCGAAGAAACAAAAAAAGCTTTGGAGCATTTAAATGACTTACAGGAATCTTTGGATCCCAACTGGTTAAACTGGGGAACAGATCAGTCTATTCAGGCTTTTTTTAAACGGAGATGCGGCAGTCTGCGAGACCTCGGCCTACGCTTAGCTTAGTACAGGATGCTGACAATCCTGAAAAAGTCTAAAGTAGTAGGAAAAATGGGCATTGTCCGTAATTCCAAAGGAGAAAACAGGAATCACCCTTCTTTCAGCATGGGATTGTGCAATTCCGGAAGGCTCCAAGAAAAAGGATTTGGCTTGGGAGTGGATTAAGATGTATACCAGCTTAGACAAGCAGAAGGAATTCTATTCCAATCACGCTATTCTTTCTCCAAGAAAGGCTTTCTGGGAAGAGGATGGCATCAAGGGAACCTATATGGATACTGTCCGTGAGGCACTGGATACCGCGAATATGTGGTGGAGAGTGGCTGCTTCCACACAGGTGGACACCAGCTTTAACACTTTGATTTCTGCTTATCTTTCCGGACAAAGCGATTTGGATACTACGGTAAAGGAAATGAAGGCTGCTGTGGAAGAAGCCTTGCAGCAGGCTCCTCCTGAAGAGGGAACAAAGAATTATAATCATTAATCTATTCTATAGAAAAGTATATTTTACTTATCCCATAAGACAGTTTTAAAAAGAATATGCTAGAAAGTTAGAGGAATACAGTATGAATGGCACTGAAGTAAGAAAAGGAAATAGAGGAAAAGGAGAAAGGCTTTGGTCTTGGCTTTTTCTACTTCCCACAATTTTATTCTTAGGCTTTACAGCCTTGTTACCGCTACTGTATTCCCTCTATCTAAGTTTATTTCAATACAAAATTAATCTTCCCAATGCCGTTCCCAAGTTCATCGGCATTGGGAATTATCTTCGGATGCTTCAGGACAAAAACTTAGGTGTGAGCGTGGGAAATACCGTTCTTTTTGCGGTAGTTTCCGTATCCTTAGAGTTGGTTTTAGGGCTTTTTGCTGCCATGATGCTTTGCGGTACCAAAAGAATTTATCGCATTTTTACTTCTTTACTCTTGATTCCCATGATTATGGCCCCGGTGGCCATCGGTACATTATTCCGTATGATGCTGGACGGCAGTACAGGAATCATCAATTATCTCTTACATTTTGTGGGTGTAGCCCAAATGAACTGGCTGAGTAATCCAAAAACCGCCATGCCTGCGGTGATTTTTTTGTCAATGTCTGGCAATTAATCCCTCGGGTATGCATCATTACCATGGCCGGACTAAAGTCCCTTCCTCAAGATGCATTGGAAGCAGCCAGAGTGGATGGTGCGAAGAATCGCCATATCTTTTTTCAAATCGTGCTTCCCATGATTAGCCCCTTACTGATTATTGTTTTAATGCTTCGTTTTGTAGATGCCTTTAAGGTTTTTGATACCATTTATACTATGACGAACGGCGGTCCGGGAAATGCTACGGAAATGCTGCCAAACTACATTTACAAACAAGGCCTGAAGTTCTTTGATGCCGGCTATACGGCGGCTCTGGCCATGGCCTTCGTTTTCTCTATGACCATTATCAGTTTTCTTTTCCTACGTTGGAGAAGACATGTGGAAGAACGGGTTTTGTAATCTGAGAATTGGAAAGGAAGAAAATTATGGCTAGAAAGCGAAGAATGGATGTAAATGATTCCATGGTGCATGAAATATTGGGAAATGTGTGGGGAAGGCCTTTTCGTATAGTGTTTACTGCTGTGCTGATGTTGCTGGTTTTGTTTCCCTTGTACTGGCTTTTTTTCCAGTGCTTTTTAAAAATCCGGGCGGAGTATTTGGCGAATCCTCCTCTTTTTGATTCCCCATGTTTTCACCATGGAAAATATAAAAACGGTGTTGTCCATGAATGGTCTTGGACGGCAGTTTATGAATTCCATGATTGTAAGTCTTAGCTCCACTGCCATTTCCCTGCTTTTTGGATCCATGGCGGCATACAGTTTAGTGCGGGGAAAGTTCTCAAAGCTTACTAGGCAGATTTTCGGTCTATGGTTTATGATTCAGAAAAATGTATCCGGCCATTGCTACAGCGATTCCCATCTACCTTGTGATGCGAAAGCTACAGCTTATCGATACCCTGCCGGCTTTAATTATTATGAATACCAGTTTTAACCTGCCATTGGTTATTTGGCTGATGATGGGCTTCTTTGCTCAGGTGCCTATTGAGATGGAGGAATCTGCCAGAATTGACGGTTGCCATTTTCTGAGTCGCTTCTTCTATGTGGTTTTTCCGGTAACAAAGTCCGGCATTGTGGCGGCAGGAATTCTTGCTTTTGTGGGAGCTTGGAACGAATTCCTCTTTGCGGTTATTTTAAGCATCAATAAGTCTAAGACATTGCCCGTAGTTATCGCAGGCTTTATTACCGATAAGGGACTGGATTGGGGGCCTATGGCGGCAACTTCTCTGATTAGCTTGTTGCCGGTTTTGATACTGGTATACCTTTGCCAGAAGCAGTTTGTGGAGGGACTGGCAATGGGAGCGGTGAAGGGGTAGCGATAAGCACTTCCAAACAACACTATTTCCTGATATTCTATTGAAACTCAAAAAGGACACCTTTTATATAGTGTCCTTTTTATGATTTAATCTTCATCATTAGAAAAAAAGGCCGAATTCCTCCTGCAAGCGCTCCTATAAATAATAGTCCCTTTTCTATTATGTCATTTTTCTGCGACATTTATTACGTCATTTATTGCGTCATTTATTACGACATTGTTGCAAATCCTATTTTTACGATATAATGACCAAATCGATTCGACCCTACATGTTCAATCTTCCCATCAGCCATTAGTCGCTTTAGTGCTCTTTGGACCGTTCTTAGCGATGAACCTACGATTTCAGCAAGTCCTGCTGCTGATTGAGTACCATCTTCCATCAAAAGATCCAACAATTTTTTTCATCTAAAGTTTTTGCTTTGTTCATTACGCCATTATGTGATAATTCTTTTAGTAGATCTCTAATCAATTCCAGCATGAACTGTACAAAGATTGTTGACTCTCCTTCTGTATTAGATGCATTCAGTGCTTTATAGTACTCGTTCTGGCGCGCATGAATAATGGTCTCAATAGGAATCCACAAAAAAAACTCCTGCCATTTTGCAAGAATCAAAGTATGCCAAAGTCGTCCTATCCTACCATTTCCATCGGCAAAAGGATGAATAAATTCAAACTCATAATGAAACATACAGCCCTTTACTAATGGATGCAACTTTGATTTCTTCAACCAGTCAAATAATTGTCTTATCAAATCCGGAACATAATTGGCCGGTGTTCCGGCATGTATCAGTTGTTCTCCGGCATACACTCCTACACTTATTCAAAAGATTCAGATTTAGAAAAGTTATTGAAAAATATTATCGATAAGACAGTAGTCACAGAGGTTCTGGAGAAACGTCATTTTGAGTGCAATGTTGAAGCTGGAGAATATAAAAAAACATCCAATGGACTACAGGAAAGATATTTTTGATTAACAATCTTGAAGATAGTATGAACTATCTAAATATATGTACTGTCATTGATGAATTGAGAGCCAATGAACTTAAGTGCATACAGCATTGCACAATCCATTCATGTTCCGGTTTCCAGAATCCAAGATATCCTGCATGATAGACGAAAAATCACAATTGATACCTCCCTCCGAATCGCAAAAGTTATTCGGTATTTCGGATGAATATTTCATCAATATGCAGAATGACATCGATATTCGAATGCAAAAAGAAAGCTTGATTTCGAACTACAGCAAATTAAAAACAATACAATATGCATAACGAAATAGCGGTTTCCGGAGCCGGAATTACCGGTTCTTGATTCCCGGAATGGCGGTTTCCATGGCCGGACAGGTAGTAAAACCGCTCGAATACTCACGACATTCCTCCGACTAGAGCTCCTATATTTAATAGAAATCTTCCTTTTTATTACGACATTTATTACGGCATTTTTGCAAGTAATTATTCCGGCGTTTGAAAGCCACTGAATCCGATACGTAGAGCCACCAAATCCGAGTGGCAGATCCATGCAGAATCAAATATCATTCCGATGTTCAGAGCCATATCCTTCAATGAATTTACGGCAATAGTGCCGGACTCATTGAAAGGAGGACTCAGTATATCCAAAGAAAAACAAATTTTGCAATGCTATGCTTCCGGTTTCAGTCAGAGGAGAACAGCCGATACTCTCGATGTAACACGAAACACCGTTTCTACAGTAGTCGCAGCTGAAAAAGTCAGCAGATCAGTGTCAAAACTTCTGCATTTATGGATGAGCCGGATCTTACCTTTAAAACTGTTTCCGGAAACGGCTTTCGAGGAGACTTAGAAAACCCCGAACTTTGAAAAAGATTCATAAAGAGCTACTGCACTCAGGTGTTACTCTCCGCCTTAAACGGCAGGCATAGTTCTTTGCAACAACCCACAAAATATAGGTGCAATAACCTAGATTTTTATTTTACAATTTCTTCAAAAGATGCTTGCAAAAAGCACAGTTGTTTCTGTACTTCCACAAATTCACTCTGCGTAAGGGTGGCTTCCTTTACTTTTCTAAGCCAGTAGAAGTAAGCATTTCTGGAGAGGCCATGCTGTGTACAATAGTCATCTACTTTTTAGACCGCTCTCCTTGCAATCTTTAATAATGTTAGCCCATTGCCCTGTTCGCATCCTGCTTGTAGCAAGTTTTGTATTCATCTTGAATTCCTCCCTGAGATAGTGTGCAAAGTGGAAAAACGTTTAGTAAAGTGGAAAAAAGTGCTTCAACTTTTCACACTTTTCACGATTATCTCAATTTTTGTGGGGAGAAAAATGACAGGTTATTTACCATTTAGAGATATAGGACAAAAACGTGTTGATGGCTAATCCCAATCAACAAATGTTTTATTCACCTTATGGAGATCACTCCATACAATAGCATCACCCCAAATCGAAAGGCTTTTTTTCTAACCTTTGCTTCTCATTCATCTTTTTATAAAGCCTTGCGATGCTTTTTATCAGTTGGCATTATATTCAATATTTCAGACGAAGAAAGCGGCTCCGGAGAGTGCATATAGCACCACCAGAAGACCGCTTTTATTCTTCTTTCTATCGATAACCCTCTATGATTTCTTAGCATTTCCCTAAGACGCGAATTAATACCACCCTCTATTCTATTATTCGTTGATGGTGTAGAAAAAAACTGGCAGTTAATTCATCATCAAGATATGTAAATAGAGTATTCTCTCGAATGAGTCTTAGTAAGGATCTTTCTGCCTTTTAGGACTCTTTTCATGCGTTGGTCTTTTATTCCCATACTCATCTATAGTCATTGCACTAAGAAATTCCCGATATTTCTTAACCCAGTCTGCAAAGCGTTTTACCCAGTTTTCACCTTCATTTTTATTTTTTACTTTTAAGAGATCTTTAGCCAGAGAATAAAGCTCTATACCCGCCATAGTATTTGGCCTTGAAGTTGTATAACGCTTTACTTGGCAGAACACATGAAATATACACCTTTGATGCTTGGCATTAGGCCATATTTGCTTTTAGTGCCTTTCCAAAGCCGGTTCCCCATCTGAAACAACCATTCTTGGTTCTGCTATCCGCTTCATAAGAGCTATCCAGGCACCCGCATGTTCATATCTGCAGAGGTACCATCCCAGTACATTTTTTGCATCACAGCAAATGAGTATACATGCCTTTCGCCCAAGATATATTCCATCCAAAAATAAGACATCCTCGGGGCTTTCTACCTTAGGCGGCATTGCCCATATATCCCAAAATTTAGTAGTTTTTCTTCTGAAACTTCTTCCTTCTCCAGGCATAGTGGATTGTGCATCTTTGCCGAATAGCCACTCTAAAAAGCTCTTCAATTCCTTTGAGTTATTATCAATCTTATGCGTGAAAGAACTCTTACACGCTTTGCATAACCACCTTTGAGAGCCGGCATTGGTCTTTCCTGATTTAACACATTTCTTTCCGCAAATAGGGCAATTTATTTGATTCATTTCATCTTCCTCCAAGGAGTATGGTTTCAAGGAAGATTAAACCCTCATAACTCGTTACTGCACAAGGACTTACAGCATTTTTTTATCAACACGTTTTTGTCCACCCTCAAAGTTGTTTTGAAAAGATTGAACCGCCCTACAGCCTTTATTTATCTAGCTGTAGAGCGGTTTTGAGATATAGGACAAAAACGTGTTGATGGCTAATCCCAATCAACAAATGTTTTATTCACCTTATGGAGATCACTCCATACAATAGCATCACCCCAAATCGAAAGGCTTTTTTCTAACCTTTGCTTCTCATTCATCTTTTTATAAAGCCTTGCGATGCTTTTATCAGTTGGCATTATATTCAATATTTCAGACGAAGAAAGCGGCTCCGGAGAGTGCATATAGCACCACCAGAAGACCGCTTTTTATTCTTCTTTCTATCGATAACCCTCTATGATTTCTTAGCATTTCCCTAAGACGCGAATTAATACCACCCTCTATTCTATTATTCGTTGATGGTGTAGAAAAACTGGCAGTTAATTCATCATCAAGATATGTAAATAGAGTATTCTCTCGAATGAGTCTTAGTAAGGATCTTTTCTGCCTTTAGGACTCTTTTCATGCGTTGGTCTTTTTATTCCCATACTCATCTATAGTCATTGCACTAAGAAATTCCCGATATTTCTTAACCCAGTCTGCAAAAGCGTTTTACCCAGTTTTTCACCTTCATTTTTTTATTTTTTTACTTTTTAAGAGATCTTTAGCCAGAGAATAAAGCTCTATACCCGCCATAGTATTTGGCCTTGAAGTTGTATAACGCTTTACTTGGCAGAACACATGAAATATACACCTTTGATGCTTGGCATTAGGCCATATTTGCTTTAGTGCCTTTCCAAAGCCGGTTCCCCCATCTGAAACAACCATTCTTGGTTCTGCTATCCGCTTCATAAGAGCTATCCAGGCACCCGCATGTTCATATCTGCAGAGGTACCATCCCAGTACATTTTTTGCATCACAGCAAATGAGTATACATGCCTTTCGCCCAAGATATATTCCATCCAAAAAAATAAGACATCCTCGGGGCTTTCTACCTTAGGCGGCATTGCCCATATATCCCAAAAATTTAGTAGTTTTTTTCTTCTGAAACTTCTTCCTTCTCCAGGCATAGTGGATTGTGCATCTTTGCCGAATAGCCACTCTAAAAAAAGCTCTTCAATTCCTTTGAGTTATTATCAATCTTATGCGTGAAAGAACTCTTACACGCTTTTGCATAACCACCTTTGAGAGCCGGCATTGGTCTTTCCTGATTTAACACATTTCTTTCCGCAAATAGGGCAATTTATTTGATTCATTTCATCTTCCTCCAAGGAGTATGGTTTCAAGGAAGATTAAACCCTCATAACTCGTTACTGCACAAGGACTTACAGCATTTTTTTATCAACACGTTTTGTCCACCCTCAAAGTTGTTTTTGAAAAGATTGAACCGCCCTACAGCCTTTATTTATCTAGCTGTAGAGCGGTTTTCATCAACACGTTTTTGTCCTATAACCCGCGGTTTTCATCAACACGTTTTGTCCTATAACCCACCATTTACGTTTTGAAAAAGATTGAACCGCCCTACAGTCTTTATTTATCTAGCTGTAGAGCGGTTTTCATCAACACGTTTTGTCCTATAACCCTGTTTTGTCCTATAACCCGCAGATTATCGTGTCGTATATAATGTTGTAAAAAAAGAACTCCCGATTTCGGGAGTTCTTTTAAAGTACTCAGATAGAATTAGTTCTCTATCCAATACGTTGCTGTCTTACCATCTCTGGTAACATTAACACTTATTCTTCCGTCACCGTTAGAATGTGAAGTATATAATTTCTTGGAGCTTGCGTAAACAATAGCACCATTCTTATCTGTTACATAGTACATATCATTTACATCCTTAAGGTTGAACTTGCTCTTCTGAACTGTACCTGTAGTATTTACAAGAATCATGTCAGTTCCAGAAATTGCACCCATATCACTAGTAATATACTCAACCTTTGTAGTACCAGCAGCAAGCTTCTTGAAGTTAGCAGCCTGTACTTCTACATATCCATAGTTGGAGTCATCATTATTAGCTGCAAGCACAAATCCCTTAAGTGTATACTTCTTAATCTTAGAAACATAGTCGGATGCCGCCTTACCATTGTTGTTGAAGTAGAACATGAAGTCCCCATCATCAAAGGATACAGTCTGTAATCCGCTCTTTCTGGAACCATCCTTTGCACCATCTCCGGAGAAATAGTAAACTTCATGAGTTCCTGCTCCAAGATAATCTGGAAGCTCATCTGCATCAATTGCCTGATACTTCTCAGCTCTAGTACCATCATAATCTACAAGTCCGGAAAGCATACGTCCCTTTGCATCGAATGCATATACCTTATTCTTGATTCTCTTAGCTGTGTTCTTTACAACCTTACCTGTGGAGTCTGCCCACCACCAACTATATTTCTCGTCTTCAAAATCCTTAGAATCTAATTCCTCGCTTGGGAACAGCCCAAACCCACTGATTCTTTCTTGCAGCACCATCGCCGTTTACATAAACAATCTGATTGCTACTTGCAGTTGCAGGTAACATAAGGCTCGGAGAAACAGTCTTCTTCAGATTGGACCAATCTTCAATCATGCGTCCATCCGGACCAAAGTAATATGTAGAACCGTTAATGTTCTTCTTTGTATTCTTAGTAATCTGTCCGTTATCGTTGAAATAGAACCAAGCGTTAACTTCATCGCCATCATCTCCGATTACAGGAATCTGTACCCATCCGTGCTGAGCAGAACCATCATCAAATCCGCCGTAGTAGTACTTAGCATTTACATAAGCATCATCACCGGCAACAAGATTGGATTCAGCACCTAACCAGCCATAGAGCATATAGCCTTCCTGGTCGAAGAGATACTTCTTGCCATTGATGTTCTTGATATCAGAAATAGTTAACTTCTCATTTCCATCTCTGTAAGCCTTACCATCAGCACCGAAGTACATCCATCTGTGATCTGCATCACCATTCTCGGAATCTACGTCAAATGCAACCCACTGGTTGGTAACCATAGCACCGTCCTGGTTTACATAGTAGAAATCGTTGTTGGTCTGAACAACTTCATTCATAGCCATGTTTCCATCAGAACCAAGATAGAACCAATAGTCTCCGGACTTTCTCCAAGCGTCAGTTACAGGAGTACCTTCGTTGTCTCAAATACTGCCAGCTACCTGTGGAATTGTTCCAGCCTGCAGCAAATGTTACAGCGGAAGCTCCGATAGCAAGTAATGCGGTTGCAGATAAAGCTGCAACTAATTTTGTTTGCTTTCTCATAATTAATGCACTCTCCTTTTAAATTTGTGGAATAATCCAAGTTGCGTGACGATTATACCCTCATCGATTCAAGTTTTTTTATAAACAAAAGGCAATAAATCCTTCTGCAAACAAGGGTTTTATCGTACTTTCAACACTATAGCGCAAGTTCTTTTTGCTGTCTATTACAAAGCGTAAACAAATTATTACGAAGTTCTTAAGGTAAATATTAAGAGAATACTAATAATTTTTTTCGTAAAGCGTGAATAGTTTGTTATCTTTTTTTCTTCCTCATGAATTTTAATCCCGTAAAGTTCATTTCAGACATTTCAAGAAATATCTTAGTAACAAAGTAACAACTCCCTGCATATTGAATTTGCATAAGGTATTGTGTTTTCTATGTCTATATCACTATGGATTATAAAATCCAAATACATTTTTTTATAAGAATTATCAAGAGTTTTCCATTACCTCTTAAAAACTGATTTTCGTCGGGACTTTCCCTTTACTTGGATATGCTCTTGTAACAGGAACTTCACAAGCTTTTTAAACCAATTTGAGTGGCCCTTACAGATAAATATGCCAACAATTCATATGTCATAAAAATATCTCGTAATGGCTGTACTCTGGAATCTTCAAGGTATCGTCTAGAGTACGCCCTGTACGCATTTGTTGTATCTGTAAATCTATGACGCGCTGTCAAAGAGATTATTGGAGCATGGATGAATTTTACGGAAAGAGCTCTGATAAAAGGAGTATTAATGGCGTGCCCTCCGGGAACGAATCTGGATCCTTGAACAAAATCATATCCTTGCTTTAGCCGTTCGATAAATTTAGGAATATCTTCGATGCTGTCTTTGTTATTTCCGTCAATTGTAATAAACCCTTTGTATCCTCTATTTAGTGCCCACCAAATCCCCATTCGAAGTTGGGCACCTTGCTTTCCATAGTCTTGTTTAACAAGTAGGGTATTCACATCCAGTGCTTTTAGTTTGGAATCATTCGTGCTGCCATCACTTGAGCCACCATCACAGATAACAATATCTGCAAAATTTGAAATGCCATGCTCCTGTGCTCTTTTCAACTCATCATGAATTCTATTCCCTTCATTAATAATAGGAATTAAGACAACGTAATCCTTCTCTTTTTTGAAATACTCTATGCATTTAAACCCGGGAACACCAGACTGTTTTTTTATATTCCATCATTCTACTCCAAAAACACTATGAAGATACTCCATCATTTCGACTATTTTGTTTATATCTTCTTGCTTTCCAACTTCAATGGAAATAAATCTATCATATTTGAAGTCCTTCAATACGCTTGCTAATTCACGATGAATGGACCTTTTTCTTTAAGGGCATCAATCCGGGCTCGCTGACATGGACATGATTTATTAAATCTACATATTCTTTAATGATAGATATTTCTTCTCCATTTGCAATCATAGTCCCAATATCTAGATTCAGTTTAATCCCTCTGATTTGACTTTTTAAAAATAAGTTCAATAGCTGATTTTGTGTCATTAATATAATTAGTATTGTAAATAGGCGGATTTGCTTCAATTCCTATTGCTGTCCCTTGTTCAAAGGCATAATCACCAATTGTTTTAAAGAATCGAATTGCAATTTCTTCGTTAAAGTCACCGGGAATGATTCTATTACGAGGACATCCAAATACAAGGTTATGACAGTGGATTGCGGCAGCAAAATCAATGGCTTTTTTTGTGTATTCAGTTAATAAATGTCGTTCCTCCTCGGTGTCGAAAAGCTTTTCGTCTCTTCCATACCAGATAGATTGCATAGAGGAAATAACAAATCCTCGTTCGTGATGCAAGTTCCGAGACCAGAGGCGAGCCTCAGCCAGCTTACTATAGGGATCTTCCGGAAAAAGACGCGTTGGAGCAATTTCTAAACCGTAGATACCTATTCTATTCATTGAAGCAAAAATTTGCTCATCATCCTTCTCACTCCACGCTATGTTTGATATCGAAAGATTCATATTTTTTCCCCACTACAAGATTGATAAGTTTTTTTATCATAATGTAAAAGCATACTTGTATAAAGCCTAAGTACCAAAGAACAAAACAAAAAAACGTATGAATATAGGAATGTCCCTTTCCTAAGCAATACCAGGATATAGCGGCAAGGAAGAAAACAATATATAGAGTAATCGACTCAATGTTTTCTCGAAAATGTTTTGCATCCACTACAAAAATCAAGATTGGAATAATGCAGATGATGGGAAATAAATTACCATCGATTCCAACGATAACCTGTGTTTTTAAAGTGAAAAATAAATACAAAGCACTTCCCAAAATGGAGGCGTTTTAAACTATCCCAATAGATCATGTCTAAATAATTAAGATTTCCATTACTTGTCCTCCGTAATATATCCTGAACAATAATATTTTGTATTCCTAATATGTAGTTTCCATTTCCCCTTAAGTATGCATGCATACTTATTGCAATAAAAAAGCCCAATAAAGCGGCAATGCCCATAAAAATTATGGTCTTAAAAATAAGCAGGGCACGTTCCTTTTCTTTTTCAAATATCGCCTTAAAAAAATCTACTATTAGAAAAACTAACAGTACATATCATAATAGAAGTGATAAATTCATAACCGCATAGGCACTTAACTGATATTGTAATTACAGTCAATACATAAGAAAAAAATCCTGCTGTTTTTATTGGAAACATTAATCGAACAGTAAAGACCTACAATTATAGGAAGGAACCAAGTAAATGCAACAAAGTATTGTTCGTGCGCAAATCTAACAATCCAAGGCGATAACGCAAAGCTTGCATAAAATATTGAAGCCATGAGCATATTATATTTCTTTTCTATAAATAATATAACAATAGACAATACAAGCCCCATGGATAAAAGCACAAATGAATCCGAAGGATTCAAAACTCAGATATTTCGACAAAAAAATCTAAACACCTTCCCCTGTAAGCCATACTGAGAGGGATATATCATAACTGCATAATAATCTAAAGGCTCCATGACGGAGTTATCTTCATTGCAATAGAAAGCATCCTTTAGATTCCCTTCTTTCTCGGCTGTTAAAAATCATGGGGGCATCAAGAGAAATGATCAGATTTTTCTTCATCTTCAGTAACATCTTCAATCATATACTTCCTGCCGTTGGAGAATTTAATATAATTTCCTGGTACAGAATATTGTCTTGTGTGATCATTGTTTTTAAAAATTATGGATGCATTTTTTTCTTGAATATCCGTCATTCCACTTATTATCTGTAATATTAGAAATATCTTTTTGTAAAAAAATACATTCCCAAATTCGCTAATTTTCCGAAAAGCATCCGTACTGGGTCTTACACCATCTTTTTTTCTGCCTCATAAACATTTTTAATTAATCCGGAACTGCCATCAAAAATTCAGATTGTCTGTGTTTTGAAAAATCAATAGAATTAAATGCAAAAATCCAAGATAAGGATGCTGTAAGGAATAGGCATATTGCAATTTTTCTTTATTCTATTCAATCTATTCTCCAAAGATAATTTGCAATTCAAAAAAACAAATATGCGCTTAGAATAAAAAAAGTATAAACAATACTCTTTCAGCAGTTCTAAACGTTGGTTTCGCATATGCATAGCAAATCAAAACCTTAGAATGAATATTCTCCTCCGAAAAAGGGTTCTTGTGTTTTTTTACCAAACTGGGAGCAAAGTCATAGTTTCTGGCTGATAATTGAATTTTTATATTTCTTTCCGGGAATGTATTTTGCTTTTGTTGTGATTTTATACCAACCTTTGCTGGGAATGACCTTGAGCTGTACTTCTTTTTTTATCCTTTATTTTATTTTTCTTCATCAGAGATTTGAATATCTAATAAACCGGATTCGGGAACTTCGTTAAAAATAAATATCCAAGCCTACAAGATTTTTATTTGGCGAGAAGTTTATTGTGAATGGATCTTCGGACAAGTTCACGATTTTTGTAGTGATTTTGCAAATAATCTGCCCCTCGGTTCATTCACATAAAAATCCGTGTGAAAAAAATAATTAAGCGGGCCGATGAGTGCAATTAAAAAGAATGGTGAAGATAGCCATAAGTATTTTGATGAAGTTTTTATATTTTGCCATAAGTTTTTTTCCTCTATTACAAAAAGATTTAATGTCTGTCAGTATTTGCTCTTTAGTACAGATATATCCGTTTTTACCACCGAATGTTTCGGCATAAATGCTTTTACAATTATATCTGGCAGGGGGCATCAAGTATATTCTTAAACTCTTGGCCGGTGAGATACTTGTATAGCTCTGCAGCAGTTACAGGTTCAGTGGCAGGGTGCCAAAGCCGAATATTGTTTTTTTAGCGCAATTTGGATATCCTCCCATAAACTTTTTAAGATTATAATATTGATACATACTTCTGCTATCTGTGAAATTCAAGGCAGAAAAATCCCAGTTTAGAAAAAGACTTCCTTAAGATGTTCCTTTTCACTTTCTTTAACATTTACTTGATAGAAACCATTTTCTTTTAGATTATAAAATTGCTTAAGACTGGAAGTTTCTCGAGATAATCCTTCAAATTTTTTTCAGAGCTTAACATAAATGGAATTCGATTCATAAAAATCATAAATAAAAATTCTTTTTAAATTTCTTCCAAAAAGCCCCTGAAGTCGTATGATTAAAGAATCCTGATATCGTTCTCGAAACCCAAAGTTCCAATTGATAACGATTATATCCATATGGATTTAGATTCTCTGCTTTAACGATCGAATCTTCATCCATGTTTTCAGAATTCCCCAACACATCAATTGTCGAAATAAGAACTAATTTTTTTCGGATTAATTTTGGCAATATTATCTTCCGCCAGGGATATCCGTTCCATGTCTTTTTGAGGCGCCTGATTAGCCAGATACTTCTCGGCACGTAATCCGGCATAAATTAAAAGATCCGGATTTGTACCATAAGCCTCTCTGATATTTTTTTGAATTATAAACTGCATCAAACTTTCCGGCAGCATATATATTGCTCCCAACAAATCCTGAATAACCCACTAAAGCTGTCATAATCATCCTTTTTACTTTTGTCAATTTTTTTCTATACTTTCAAAAAAATATAGTGTTTTCTCTTGAAAAATCATATCCACAATAATTTGAAGATATTTGACGATTGCCGTCAGTATAATAAAAACGCCCAAGAATGCAATGGATAAGAATAGAAGAGTTGTTGTCCAGCCTTCAAGGGGATGACCGATAAGATACACAACTATCGTATATACAGTCATGAAAAATAGAGATGAGCATCATGATGGATGCCATCCAAAAATGAAAAATTTATAGCCAAAAATCAGTAAAAAGAATCAGTGTATCTACCGCTAAACCAGATCTGTATTTTTTTGTTCTTTTCGAATCCGCTTTTTCCTCTTTCTCCATTAATGACTTTATAGTAGAGGTGTGCTGATTTTAATCCGCTTCCTGCATAAATAACTTTTCTATACGGAATAGTTTTTGTTCATTGAACTAATCCGATTTATGACTCTTCTACTCAAAAACTCTAAAAACTTTCCGTCGCCAAGTTATAGGGGAGATTTGAGAATTTGGCAAAGACTTTATAAAAATATTTTTTTGACGATAATTTTTCTCTCGATTGAGGGGATGCACTTACTATATCGTAACCTGAAAGAGAGTGCTTATATACCTTCATTATCATTTCCGAATCAAAATCTAGAATTGTATTGTCAAATTCAAAAACAAAATCACCAATGGCAAAATCCATTCCGGCATTCATCGAAAGCTCAAGACCATGAAAAACTCATATTAACAATAGAAATACTGGTTGCATTTGCTTTTTGAGCTGTTTTCTTTATGATATTCACACTTTTTATCACCGGAGCTGTCATCGACGCAAATGATTTCAGAGTGTTCAAAAATTATCTTCCATAATTTCTATTATAGAATTTAAAAACCGCTCTATTCTTTGTTCTGAATTATGAACATATATAATTGCTGATACAAAATTTTTTTCCTTATTAGCCATTGTCTAGCACCTCATCTAAGTCATATACTGTATTGATTTTCCCGGAGAGAACGCCCACAAAAGTTGGATTTTTTGAGTAGGTTCTAATTACCGTCGGCCTTGAATCGTCGATTTCAGAACTCATCAAAATAGGTTTCATTGAAAAAAGAGATTCCTTGTATCCAAAGGTATAATCATCTAGTAAATACTTTTTTTGCCAAATTAGCCATATAAGGATATGCAGTGCTTGGTTTTGAGGGACAGGCATTACAGTTACCCAATCTGTTTGCAGTACAAAATCCATTGCTATTTTTTTGACATGCAAATGTAGGGACAGAATCGTAGCTGGTTGTATGCGGAGTGAAAGTTACTGACGTAAGCGAATGATATCCAGTCTTTCCAAAAGGCATAATAGAAAAGAAGGGACCGTCCATTATTGTAAATCCAATTTCTGATAATTTTGAATTGACATCGCATAGAATAATCTCACATAATTCATACTTGATTCTAAATTTTTCAAAGCCAAGAATATCAAGAATCTGATTTGTACTGGCATAAGTTGAATTCAATACAAACCGGGATTCATAACAGTTGCCATTCTCTGTTCTGATTATATAGGTATCGGGGTGACACTCGATTGCCGAAATTCTTTCCGAATACTTTATGTCTATGGCCTTTCCGAATTTTTGACAACTCCTCTAAAAAATATTCTTTTAAAATATGTGCATCATAAGTATATTCTCTCGTCTTAAAAACACCATCACACATCCCTTCCTTGAAATAATTTCCGGGATGTATTTCTTCGCATGGAATATCTGCCGCCCTGCAGAAATCTTTTAAACTGTTTTCCATTCGATCAAGAATATATACTTGATGTTGCATATATCTGATCAAAATCCTTGTTTATACAAAAAGAGTAATCTTTATTAAAACGAGCAAAATAACCTGCGGATTTGAGAGCCGTAGAAATGGACCTAGGGTAATGATAGCCTTGATGGACTCTCGCCTGATTAATATAGGTTGCTCGAGAAAAATGCAGTACTATCGTATTCCAGCACTAAAACATTTTTGTCCTTTTTTTACAACTATGTAGAGCGGAATATAGCCCATATAGTCCGGCTCCTATAATAATCTTGTCATAGTTCTCCATTGTCAACTCCTGTTCTTAGGCGATTCGGTCAGAATAATAGAAAGTAAGTTTTAAATGTTTTGATAAAATCCGTCACAAGCCTATATCATCTATCAGCCCTAGCTCATATTACCTGATAACAAGGAAAAATCAATAGAAAAATTATGTTCATTCCGCAATTCATCTTAATTCTGTGTCGTTGCTACTTTTTTTATTCTTCCACTAATACATTCAACAAAGTTTCCAATAACAATAGATATTAAGATAACTCCTATTGTTCGCATAAAAAAAGTATAAATAACACCCAAAATTAGTTTCAAGAAGCTTTCTATCAAAAAAATATTTTTAAGCACTAGGTATTCTAACGGATCATGAAAAATATAGATATCAAATAGTCTTCTTAATATTAATCTCCATATATAATTGTACTGTCTTTCAATCAAAAAGCAGAAACGGAGAAATTGCTACTGATAGCTCTATAGTGAAAAACTATACCCAGTAAAATCGTAAAAAAACTGATCCAATAGACTATATTTCATATTTATAGCATAAAAATATACCCATCATGATACAAAGGGAGAGGCTCTGAAATGGTTTAAAAGTTAACTTTTTCTATACTTTTCAAAGAGAAATCCTAATCCAAACCAAAAACAAATAAGCCAGTCCTTGTTTCATTCCCAAAAAAATCGAATGGAAGAAACATATAAGTAATTGAAATAATTTCACAAATAATCAATACAAGCCAAACGCTACAAATATTTAATCTTTGCAACGCTTTAAATATAGCGACAAACAAAAAGCATACACCAGAACAAAGACGGCAAAAACCAAAGATGTCCACTATCGCCGCCATTCCAAAAAATCACTATAGCTTGTCTTACAGAAGCAAAAGAATAAAATCCTCCCAACAATTTAACCGGAAACATAAATAAAATTCCCGCTAAATAATAGGGAATAATCAGCCTGTGAATTTTTGAAAATACAAAGTCATCAAAAAGACTTTAAAGGCTTTATACCTAGAACAGATCCCGAAAGAAAGAAGAACAGAGGCATATGAAAACCATAAACCCAACTAGACAAAAAGTCTAAAAAAAGATAATAATATACCATTATAGGCAGGCGCCAATGATAATGGCAAGTCATAGTGAACCATACCATAAGTTGTTTTATTTCCTAAATATGCACTATGTCCTAAAAACAACAAATAGTGTAGCTAACAATCTTATCCAATCATATAATTCTGCACGGGCATGAACTTCACTCTGTTGCACTGCTTCTGTATGCATAAAAAGCTATAACCTCCTTCTTAGCAGATTTTTTTCCTCTTTGACTATCAATTAACAAGAATGCATCTATATACTTTAAAATATCTCCTTCTTTTTCTTTTGGTCTTCTCCTGATTCTCTGCTTTTAACAGAAATATACAACTTTAATTTGGGTTCTGTACCACTCGGTCTAATTATTACAGAGCAAGCTCCTTCCATACAAATTTTTAGAACTTTTTGATTTTGGTAATCCATCAACACCCTAATGAATAGTCCACAATATTAGTAATCTTCAGTCCTGCAAATTCTCCGCCCTCTTTCAAATTGTCATGCACTTTCTGCATAGTTACTTTCATTTTATCAGCACCTAAAGCACCTGTAAAAAGGTAGCTATGAAGAGTATTCAAATAATATCCATACATCCTATATAAGTCTTGTAGCTTATCCCAAAGTTCAATACCTTTACTCTTATAATAAGCAATCATCTCACAAATAAGATAGCTTGCTCCGACACCGTCCTTATCTCTCACATAGTCTCCGGAAAGATAGCCATAACTTTCCTCGAAACCAAAAAAATAAATCTATTGGATTGATTTTTTTTCTCTAATAATCCAATTTGTTCCCCTATAAATTTAAATCCCGTTAAAACATCAATGCTGTCAACACCATAATGCTTTGCAATTTCTTCTGCCATTTCTAGACTGACAATGGTTTTAAACATTACAGGCTTTGTAGGCATTTTTTTATGTTTTTCTCTTTTGCGAACATATATAGTCTAAAAAGAAGTATTCCTGTTTCATTTCCGGATAAGAGAACATATTCTTCTTGCTTATTTTTTTGACTGCAATCCCCACCCTGTCACAGTCCGGATCGGTGGCCAGCAATACATCCGCATTCTTTTTTTCTTACAATACTCTAACCCCAAAGCTAAAGCTTCCGCTTCTTCAGGATTCGGATATGGACAAGTTGGGAAGTTTCCGTCCGGGAATCTTTTGTTCTTCTACTATTGTAACATTTTTTTGAAACCGGATTCGTCTAATACCCTTGTAACAGGAATATATCCGGTTCCATTTAGTGGCGTATAGACAATAGATAACGTTTTATCTATTTCTTCTCCATAAAGCTGCGACTGACCTTTCACTTTTTCAAGAAAAGATGTAAGGACACATTCTTCAATATACTTGAGTTTGCCTGTCTTAAAGATTAAATTAAAATTCATTCTTTTTACATCTTTGAAAAACATTCAATTTCTCTATCTCTGAAAGTATCTTCATTGCAGCTTCCGTGGTAATTTGACAACCATCTTGGCCATATACCTTATACCCATTATATTGGCTTGGATTATGAGAGGCTGTAATCATCACTCCCGCAGAAGCAACAAGAAATCTCGTTGCAAAAGAAACTGTGGAAACCGGATTAAGTTTAGGGCCATAAATGAACATATATACTGTTTGCCGCAAAAACAGATGCCGCTGTTTTTTTGCAAATAATTCAGATTTCAAACGACTATCAAAAGCCTATAACTACTGAGGCTTTATTTCTATGTTCTTTGATTAAATAATCAGCAAGTCCTTGGGTCACTTTTTGCTACCGTATAGACATTCATTCTATTGGTTCCCGCTCCAAGAATTCCTCTTAGTCCGCCTGTACCAAATTCCAAATTACGATAAAAGGCATCTTCAATTTCTTCTTCGCCGTATTGTAATAAATCCGTTTTGAAGATCATCTTCCATAGCATACTTACACCATGCTTGATATTCCGACCTGTAATCCATCCTTTTCCCTTCCCATAATAGCAGTCGATAATATTTTTTTTAGTTAGAGTGAATGCTTTTTCTTTATCTTGGACACTGATGTCCTTTCCTAATTGTACTTCAATCAGTTTAAGCTCTGTTGTCGCCATAACTGTATGGCGACAGCCTGCATGCATCGAAAGAATATCTCCAACTTGAATCTCCTTCTCTTCGCCATCCAGAATAGCTTTTCCGCTTCCTTGAATAACAATCCATGCTTCATCACGATTTTTTTATGACTATGATAATTCATAGAGTGTTTCGGATTTAAAGTCACTTTGATAGTAAGAGACTCTTTTTTTCTACATCTATCACCCGGAAGCTCCCCCAGCTTTTCTCTGCAAACATAATTTGCTGTTCAAAGCCATCCACAATAGGTTTAATGTAAGAACTTTGTTCTTTATCCGATACCAAAATCCCTTCCGGAGAAGCAGAGATAACAACATCATGAAGTCCCATAGCAAGAATGGGGACATCCATTTCATTTACTATGTGGACATTCTTACACTTATCATTCAATATTCCATTGCCAAAAACAGCATCTTCCATTGCCTCGGTAAGAGTATTCCATGTTCCCAGATCTTTCCATTCTCCTTGAAATCTTTGAACCTGAATCTTCTTCTCTTTTTCTACTACTGCATAATCAAAAGAAATCTTAGGCAGACTTTTCATATCGCTTTAACATATCTTCATAATCGATATAGTCAATTAATTCGTGAGCTTTATCAATTAAATATGAAAGTTTAAATGCGAATACTCCCCCATTCCAAAGGGCTCCTTCTTCTATATACTGTTTAGCCAAGTCTACTGTGGGTTTTTCCTTGAATGTCGAAACCATGGCTGTAGCTGTGTTACTCTTCGGAATAATATATCCATATTTTTTTCACTCGGATACGTCGGCTCTATCCCCATAAGAACCAAGTTGGCTTCATTTTTTTCTGCTTGAACAGCTAAATTTTGAAGTGCCTCAAAATATTCTCGTTTTACATAGGGGTCTACCGGGCATACAATAACCACTTCATCGAGGCCTATTCCACGAACATCTTTTAGATACTCCGAAGCAAGTGCAATAGCCGGAAAAGTATCACGCCTGCATGGTTCAACAGAAATACCTACATTCTCTCCAAGCTGATTAAATATAGCTGATACTTGTGATTTACTGGTTGCAATAGTGATAGAACCCTTTTTTTGTCAATTTCTTTAATGTTATGATACATCCTCTGAAGCATTGATTCATAAGTTCCATTACTTTGTTTGAAAATTTTAATGAATTGCTTTGATCGGATATCATTCGATAAAGGCCAAAGTCTTTTTCCTGATCCTCCCGATAATAGGATAATATTCATATCTCTTTATACTCCATACTTCTATACATAGTATAACAAATGTAAAAAAACTTATTTATGTCAAAAAGCAAAAAGAGCTACTGTAAACACGAATATACAGAGCTCTTATAATTTAAATAATAATTCACTCTATCTCTCAGCCCGTAGCGGATTCTGTAAAAAAATCCATATAAAGCCAGCTTGATTCCTTCTTCAAGTTCTGTCTTATAATGCCATCCCAACTTCTCTGCCTTGGAAACATCTAATAGCTTTCTGGGAGTACCATTCGGTTTGGATGTGTCCCATAGTATTTTCCCTTTATATCCAACAACTTTTGCAACTAATTCTGTTAATTCCTTTATACTTAATTCCTTTCCGGTTCCGGCATTGACTGTTTCATTACCACTATAATGATTCATCAAAAACACGCATAAATTGGCAAGATCGTCTACATATAAAAACTCCCGTAACGGTGACCCATCTCCCCAACAAGTAACTTCTGTTTTTCCATCTTGTTTTGCCTCATGAAAGCGTCTAATTAAAGCAGGAAGCACATGGGAATGAGTAGGATGATAATTGTCATTCGGCCCATAAAGATTCGTAGGCATCACGGAAATATAATCCGTTCCGTACTGACGATTTAAGTATTCACAATACTTTAATCCTGATATTTTTGCCAGAGCATATGCTTCATTCGTTTTTTCCAATTCTGATGTCAAAAGACAATTTTCTTTCATCGGTTGCGTTGCCATCCGAGGATAAATACAAGATGAGCCAAGAAACTCCAACTTTTTACAAGAATTTTCCCATGCAGAATGAATCACATTCATTTCCATAATCATATTTTTCCCACATGAAATCAGCTAAAGCATCTTGATTTGCAATAATCCCTCCCACTTTAGCTGCAGCAAGAAAAACATACTCCGGTTTTTCCAAATTGAAGAAGTCTTCAACTTCCTGCTGACGTGTCAAATCCAGTTCCCGATGTGTCCTGGTAATAATATTGTTATATCCCTGTCGCCGTAATTCTCGGACAATGGCTGAGCCAACCATCCCCCTATGTCCAGCCACATATATTTTAGCCCCCTTGTCCATCATCTCCTCTACCTTAATCACTTTCATACTTTAATATTCGCTATAAAGAAATACTCTAAGCTCTTTATCTTTTTTCAGAAGCAACCTTATTCATATCATGATTAGTCATAAGTTCAACCAATCTTTCAAAGCCGGTCTTTGTTGGATTCCATCCCAGTTCGCTTCGCGCTTTAGACGGATCTCCCAAAAGATTAACAACATCTGTAGGGCGATAGAATGACGAACTGACTTCCACTATCGTTTTGCCTGATTTTTTATCTATTCCCTGTTCATTTATCCCATTGCCTCTCCACTCTACTTCTATACCGGCATAGTGGAAAGCCAGTGTTGCAAATTCTCGTACTGAATGCTGTATACCGGTTGCAATCACAAAATCATCCGGTTTATCATTTTGGAGCATCAACCACATACACTCCACATAATCCTTGGCATATCCCCAATCTCTTAAACTATCCAGATTCCCCAGATATAATTTATCCTGTAATCCCTGTGCAATGCGGGCTGCAGCGAGAGTGATTTTTCTGGTAACAAAGGTTTCTCCTCGTCTTTCAGATTCATGATTGAAAAGGATTCCTGAACAGCAAAACATATCATAAGCCTCTCGGTATTCCTTTACAATCCAATATCCATACTGCTTTGCAACAGCATACGGACTATAGGGGTGGAAAGGAGTGGTTTCTTTCTGTGGAACCTCCTCTACCTTGCCATAAAGTTCCGAAGTAGAAGCTTGGTAAATCCTGCATGTCTTTTCCAATCCACAAACTCGAACCGCTTCCAAAACTCGAAGGACTCCGGTCGCAACAACATCCGCAGTATATTCAGGTACGTCAAAGGATACCTGCACATGACTTTGAGCCGCAAGATTATATATTTCATCGGGCTTTATTTCTCCAATCAACTTAACGAGACTAATGGAATCGCTCAAATCTCCAAATTTAAGATAAAAGTTGGCTTGTCCCTCCAAGTGTGCAATACGCTCTCTATAGTCCACAGAAGAGCGCCTAATCATACCATATACTTCATAACCTTTCTCTAGTAAAAATTCAGCCAAGTAACTTCCATCCTGTCCTGTTACACCTGTGATTAATGCTCTCCTCACTTTATATCTCCTTTATATTTTGCCCTTTTCATACAACTACATTCTTTATATCTTTTTTTCCCTCAAAATACTCTCTTACTTACTTCCTGGCTCATAAAAAAATCAAGGTCAGCAGGAACTCCAAGCCCGTACATACCGGCACCTACATTACAAAAATCCAATCTTTAGCCCATCTTCAATCATCTCATTATAAACAGGTGCCACATAAAACTCATTATTAACTCTAATGTTTTTATCAATCATTTGATGCGCGTATTTCACAAAGTCTTTGCCTTGCTTATAATTGTATATACCAACCGTTGCCTCATTAGAAATAACCTCTTTTTCTCTAACCATAGTAACATTGGCATTTTTCATCAAACTGGATAAAACTCCACTTTGGATCATTAGCCGGCATGGTCATGATTAAGCCATCTTTCTCTCTCATAGAAGCAAGGTATTCATTAATATCCGTATCCACAAATTGATCGGAATTTGCAATCATCAATGCATCATCATTATCGATGTATTTCTCTGCTAAAAGTACAGTACACGCAGCACCTTCAGTTATATGATCTATAGTGATAATTTTACATCCGGGAGACATCTTCTCCAAGGCTTCTGCCAATTCATATTTATTTAAGTGTTCTTCTTGGCATATATAAATAAATCTATGTTCACAATTGGGTCTAATGTTTTTTTGTTACATATTCAATCATCGGATGGCCAAACACATCGATTAATGGCTTGGGCATAAGATACCCAGCCTCAGCAAACCTACTACCTCTTCCAGCCATGGGAATGACAATGTTCAACATAATTCTACCCCCTCTACAAGATATTTATCATTATTCGCACCTGGCATTTTTACCACTACATTCATTGCATCTTCCAGAGCTTCAAAAGTCTGTTGCATCTCCGGGTTCAACAACAACAATATCTCCTTCTTCATAGATATGATCAAACATTCTTACTTTTTCCTTTTATTATCACAGTATATTCTGTCGCAATTTTGTGATAATGTTTAGATTCTTTATCTCCCTTTTTTTATATGTTTTTACAGCCACCTCACAATCATTTGTCTTAAATAGAGATGGTTCAAAATTCCCAATAAACCATCCGGCTTTCATATTCTTTAATTGCTCCACTCTCATTTTAGACTATCCTCATATTCTTTTGATTTTTGCCGGGGAATAAAAAGGATTTATACTGTTCCTTTTCTATTTCAAAGCATCCTACTTTCTTCCCCAAAAGAATCAACTCATTGACAGAAGCAGAGATATAATATTTCCCTTCAAGATGGTTCTGCTTAAACAAAGCATTTTTTGCCGCTTCAACAAAATCCGAACCTTTCTTAAAATAATAAAATCCTGCAATCGCATCTTTTGATAAAGGTCGCTTTTCAGCTACCTCCAATACTTCATCTCCCATACAACGGGCATAACTCCATCGAGGATGTATATTGGGAAATGTAATCACTCCCGCATCTGCATTCATCCGGTGAAAATATCCCAGCGCTTCAGTATAGTCTGTTTCTATGATTTGATCACTATTGGCAATAATTAAAGAGGTATCATTATCAATATATTCGAGAGCCATTAAACAAGTGCAAAGTGCACCCGAGGTCTGATTATTTAATTTTATTACTTTACATGCAGGCGATAAGATTCTAACCGATGAGTCTAGGTGGAATTTTCTACAATCTTCCTCGGAAAATACAAAAACATAGTTCTTCGGCTCGAGACTTTTATAATTATCAACAACCAGTTCCATCATGGTTTTACCATTAATTTCCGTTAAGGGTTTAGGGAAATATGAATCTTTAAAGAACAGGGATGTTCCCATAGAGGGCAATAGAATATTAATCATTTTCACAATCTCCTATCTTTTTTTAGATATATTTTTCATAATTAACATCATATACTGTTGCAACTTCCAATACAAAAAGCCCCACTGGCTTTCCCCGCTTTTATACCGTTGGGGTTATCTTCTACCACAAGACATTCACACGGATCAAGCGAAAATTTCCGGATTGCTGTATTATACATCTCCGGATCCGGCTTAGCCCTACTTACATCTTCATTTGAAATGATTAAATCAATATATGGACTTAACCCGGCTCTATCCATCATCAGTTCTATTGTATTTCGAATAGAATTCGAGCAAACTGCAATTTTATAGCCTTCCCTTTTTAGTCTTGATAATGCATATTCATGATGAAACATCGGATGGCAACGCTGATAAACTAGTTCAGCTGTATAGGACTGTTTCATTTCATTTATAAAAAGAATGTAATCCTTCAGGTAAATAAAAGCGCTTACTAAGCAAATCCAACTTTACCTTTGTTGGTAGGCCGTCAAATGTAGTCAAATGATCATAACGATTTATTTCTATTCCAAATAATTTTAAAGCTTTATTTAACGCTTCATAATGCCAATCCTTTGCATCTATCAATACACCATCCATATCAAAGAGAACTGCCTTGATTTTTATTTCTCATCAAAAAAACTCCTTTGCTTCATCCGGGTAATCAGTGCACAAACTAATTGCATTGAAGTCTAGTTTATAGCTGCGAATCTTTTCCCAAAATTTTCTATATTCCATGTTACCATGTAAATCCGGTGATACAAGACAAATCTTTTTCCATTATCCAAATGTCTTCCCAACAATTCTTCCGTAATCCACTCAGTAGACCAGAATCCATCAATCCATACACCCTCAGCATCTTTATATAACACCGGTTCTTCCACTTCGCTCTGACGTGTATAAAATTTTAATCCCTTTTCTCTAAATTCAATCATCTGAGGAACTGACATATCAAACAAAAAATAATTTGATATATGATATTTTTCCAAATATGATTGCAATATATCCTTTAACCCGTCTGCTTTAATATTTATTGCAAAAACAATACTGGTCGTGAAACTCATCAAGCCATTGGAATAGCTCCTCAGCATCTTGAGAAGAAGCATTCGCTATATTATGTGAAATTACCATTTTTTTCCGGCATAATCCCTAACATCCGACTCAAATCCATAACCTTTTTCTAAAGCAGTTCTTAAAAGCTACCGGTGAATTCTTTTCTATCTGCTTATTCCAATATCCTCTGTGCGCTAATATTTTCATTATACTACTCCTATTTTCTCTGTATCTTTTTAATCAACGTGATAACAAATGAATCCATAACTTCATTTCTAGCCAATATCATTATTATTAAAAATACTAAATCCCCAAAGAACAGAGGATAGAATAAGAAAAAGAATTCCTTTTTCTCCTACAATGATATGCAAAAATATAGGTCACAAAAGTAATGAGCAAAAACAAAAAAACATTCTCTGATATCGAGGTATATCCCTTTTTAAGAATCTCTCGTTCAAAAATTATAACAAAAAGCTAAAACTGAGAATTCCGTCACAACTGTTGCTATTACAGCTCCCATCATTCCGAGTCTAGTAATAAAAAAATACATTTTAACACAATATTTTTCAATTGCTCCAAAGAAAATTGCAAACATACTAAACTTTTCATGCTTCATTGGAATCATAATCAAATTAATAATAACTCCACTAAAAACCGACAAATATATTACATAAGCCAAATGCAGAAAGAGCAATTGAACTGGAACGAAAAATTACTACCTACAACTATATCAATGACATATCCGGACATAAAAAAAGCAGATAACAACTTATGGGTAAAAGCCATCAGCTCCACTAGATAAAAATCCTTTTCTTATCATGCTGTCTGCTTCATCCTTCTCATTCGAGGACCTGAGCGCAATAATTCTGGGAACAAAGACTGTAAAGACCGCTGCAATGATACTATTAAATACCCTGTATATTTTATTTGCCGCACTATAAAGTCCTACATTTGTGTCCGTTGATAAAAAAGCCCTAACATTACGACATCCAGGTTTGTATAAATACTAATAGCTGCAGCAGATGCAAAAAATACAGTATCGGTATAAAATGCCTCTTAATATCCTGATAACATGTATGTGTAAATCCCAAAAAAATCTAATAATATATATATTATTTGCCAAAAAAACGATCCAAGCTCAACTAAAAATAAGACCTATACAGTAAAACAATGCATCACTTGATTTACGAACAAACAAAACAATCACAGCCAACGATAAAGTTCTAAAAAAAAGAGTCCTTTTCGTTATATATCCATACTTTTCAATGCCCTGAAAAAACCATTGCGCTTGAAGCCCATTTGAAAGAATATTAATCCCTGCAATCACTAGAAAAAGACTATTTTCCCTTAATTTATCTATTGAAAAAACAAAAAGTAAATACACCAAGATACTGAAAATACTTGTCGCGAAATTTATTGTCATAAGCTCCATGGTCACTTTTTTTAGTTTTTCATAGTCATTCCCAACCTCCGCACAAGCTCTTATACCATATGTCGGAATCCCCAGTGCTGCAAACATAGAAAAAAATAAGAGGCAAAAAGATATAGCAAAAGACACCTTCCCTATTCCTTCTGCGCCAATAATTCTTGATGCATAAGAAAAAGGCAATCATTGGGAAAAATATACTGGGACAAGGATAATATTAAATTCATTATAGCATTGTAGCGTATTAAATTTTTGCTCATATTTTTTTAACCAGTTTTTACTTTAATCAAGAAGGGCGCATATCTCCTTCCTATATATTTCAACTTACTCTCTCTCAAAAATTTTTTAAATTGTTCTATTGAAACTTGATGGTCTCGGTGAAAAAGTATTATGGCATCTTCATTGTTCGATGTAGGGTTAGAACTCCAGTGTGTTCCTATTTCCTTCTCAATAGAATTACAGGATTTAGGATGCGTGAAACAAACATCTTCCATAATCCCCCATGGAGACCAGTAATTAAGCGTACGAAATCTATAGCCTTTTTTTCTAAATATAAATACAAAAATATAGATAATAATCTGTGATTTTACGCTCATTAAACAAGTCATCTAAATTAGGCCGAGAATATAACCACTTATGAAAGTCTTTAACATTCTTCGAACAATAAACCGGAATATCACTAAACCAACAATTTAATAAATAGTTATCTGTATCTCTTTTTAATTCTGGTTATTTTTCAAGTCCAAGCATATATACTGTTGTTTTCAAGATATCATGCAACAAATAGGACTTATTACAAACTAAAAAAAGCTTCGTTTTTTTCCAAATTGTATCCAATACTTCCGTAACATTCGCAGACCTTATAAACAGGCACTCACAGTCTACGACCGCTATATAATCATACTTTTTCATATAAATTAAAAAACCCCAAATAATTTTTTTACCGTTACCGGACTCTTATACTGGTTTAGCTTGTCAGGGATAACCAGAGAAAATAGACTTTCATCAGGAAACATCTTTTTAAATCTCTCTTCAAAGTGTTCTTTATGAGTTTCATAAGAAAAAAATGTAATAAATATCCTCCTTGATGCCATACTGTATTTTTTTGATTGGTAGAACTCTAGGGCATAATTAAAAATCTCTTTCTTTTTTTCATAAATGGGACAAATAATACAACTATTCATTATTTCAACTCACTCCTTTTCTATCAAACTAATATTCATTTTCACCATTTTCTAGTAATAGACTTTTTATTGCCTCTAAATATGAATATTCATTTTCCTCATCCGGTTCCAAATAAGCTCCCTCTCCCCATTCGTTCCACGCCGTTAAAAAAATTAATTCTTTTCCCTGTTTTTGAGAAATCGATATTAACTCTTTTAAGTACTTTCTAAATTTAAGAGGAGATGCACCAACTACAATTTTTGCTTTAGCACCTCTCCTTGGTGTATCATCATATTTTACAAAAACCACTTAGATAAGTATTCCTTCCTGCTTTTTTTGCCTCCTTTAATATCTCTCTCCAACAATCATCATATTGCACCACTAAAGGTTTATTATTATGTTTAGACAAAAACTGTCGTATCTTGTACTTTATATAATTCAAGAAGCTGCATGGAACAAAAGGGCTATATTTAAACTTATTAGGAAAATCATATGGTCTCCTATCATCTCTAATCATAATATGAAGCCCAGGAAATCCATTTTTAAGTGCCAGCATCTCCATATAATTAGTCATATTTCTTTATCGTGTCAAAAATCATTCTGTGGTTGAAATATCCCAAACACAGGCTTACCGTTAATTTTTATATATCTCTCATCTTTAAAAAATGGTAGCAAATAAAGAAAATGTATTTCCCAGTCTCTTTCATTTCCATATTTTAGCTCTTTTAAAATGCCTGTTTCAGAGGCATTCTCAGGTTTGATAGCATCATAATTTGGAGCCCAGTCATTTGCGTTCTTTACATTACTCCATGTTCTTTTTCCATGTGCTATTATCCCACAAAAACAAAAATTGAATATCTATCTCCTTATTTTCGAGTATAATTTCCGCAGGCCTTTCAAGTAAGTAACTATTTGTAGAAAACCAGTAATGGTAAATACCAAATCCATACACTCCATGGGATTTTGCTATTTCAGCCTGCCTTTTTAATCTCATCCGCATTATCTAATTGATAGTAATGATTTCCTAATGGTACATTCGGTTGAATTTGTCCTTCTAGTACTGGTTTTGCATTCTTTACAGCAACCCAATCAGTATATCCTTTTCCCCAAAAAAAGTTATTCTCTGGTATTTCATGGTATTGTGGCAAATAGTTTGCAATAATCTTCATAACTTATCCTCTATCTACTTAACTATCATTAAGCTTTTTGTTCTTTCAACTAAATAATATTGACAAATTGACAAAGTCACTCTAATTCAAAAAAATATAATTCCTATTAAACAATTGTCTAGACTTTTAATTCTTCTAGAAGGATTCATTTTCTAAAAACTATATCTTCTAGTTATCACCTTACCACGATTATTCTGTAATGAACACAATCCCAAAAACAATCAACGGTATCAAGAAGGAAAATTCAATAATATTTTTGACAATAGAAACCGAAAAAGGATCCCTAAAAAATGTAAAGACTAAATTAGCGCTAACACAGGCATATATAAGTTTAGATATATCATTCTTATGTTCTCTCAACGTTCTCAATGCCAACGTTAAAAAAGCAAACAAAAAGGCAGGCTCCTATATATCCAAAAATTACACATCAGTGACATATACACGTTCAATGCTCCATGTGGACTAAAAAAATATCATATCCCATATCCGGCAAATCCAATATAAGATTCCCTTTACCGGGAAAATAGCCGATGGAATTAAATTTATAAAGGAAGACAATAAAGGAATGGGTGTTTCTAATAAAGGTATGGAGTAATTTTTTTAAAAAAGTATACTAGTGAAAAAGATGTAAAGACACTTTCTAATGATATCAATTGCAATCCATTTATGATAGAAAAAGTCCATCCCTATTCGCCATAAACCTATAGCCCCTACTACAACTAATCCCGTAATTAGAAGGAGAACCGCTTTAGCTAGACGAATTGGTTTATAGTAGCTAGAAAAAAATCACCACTAAACTGACAATGCTTGTTACTACATACAGTCTTCCACCCAATCCCATTAGTATAACCGCCATCATCAAATATCCAACCAAATAAACATTTATAAAATCCCTATAAAAAAACTCCTGTTCTAGATTTTTAAGGAACGAATAATATATATCGTAAAGCCCACCAAAAAAATAGCTGACATTGGTCCAACATAACTTGTTATTCCCTGTGACGGAGTATAGCCCTTAAATAAGGCCATTCTATACTTGTAAGCCATAAACAAAAAACAGAATAAACATAGTAATGCCCATTTTTGTAATGTCCATTTTGCAAAAACGTATTCCCCTTTTTTGAGTTTATTAACTGGTAACGTGTCACTTAGCATAAAAACAACGTATAAACCAATCAGTGAATTCACATATGCTATAACCTTGGATTGTGGTATACCAACATACAAGTTCTCCCATAAGTCTCCTCCAACTTGCGGAATTGTTTCTCCTACAATAATAGGGAAAATAAGATAATACCAAAACCCTGCAGAAAACAGTAAGGTATGATTTACCTTTACCCCAGAAATAGATACGCATTTTCTAGTAGTAAAAGAGCAAATCATGAGTGAAATCATAATGCATAAAAACAAAACCATATGTATGAATTCCTTCCATCAAAAATATTTCATAATTATTCACCAAATAATCCACTACATATTCTCTGACTGCATCTCTCATTGGAGTGAAATCCTTTGAATATCCAAGAGATGTTAACTTCTCCATCTCAGCTTTAGTATAATACTGATATTTTTCCTTTAAGTGTTCAGGCATATCAATATACTCAATATTAGGTTCCATTCCTAAGGCATCAAACGTAGCCTCTGCAAGAGCCTTGAAGCTCTCTGCTTTTTCCTGTTCCTACATTAAACAAACCGGAAATGCTATCATTGTCTAATAACCAGGTAATAACTGAGCAAATATCCTTTACATAGACAAAATCTCTGAGTTGTTCTCCATCCTTATATTCCGGATTACAAGATTTAAATAGTTTAATTTTTCGTGTTTCTTTAATTTGTCTGAAACCATGAAAAACCATACTGGCCATTGAGCCCTTAAAATATTCATTAGGACCAAATACATTAAAAAAATTTCAATCCCACATACTGCTTCGGAAAATGAGTCGCTTGGTATTTCACCCATAAATCAAATAACTGCTTGGAATATCCATATCCGTTCAACGGTAGTAGAGAATCAATATTCATCCTATCATCAAAACCAAATTTTCCATCTCCGTATGTTGCAGCACTTGAAGCATAAATAAAACTAATTTGTTTCTCGGCACAGTAGTCCCACAAACTTTTTGTATATTCAAAATTATTCTCCCATAAATAATCAAAATCTTTTTCTGTGGTAGAGGACTGTGCACCTAAATGAATAATTGCCTCAACGTTATTGTAAGAAGGTAATTCCATCAAAAAAGCGGATTTATGGACATATTTGATGAACTTCTTATTTCTGATATTCATCCATTTTTCCGTTGAAGCAATATTATCAACAATGACAATATCAAATCTTCCAAGATCGTTAAGAGTCCTAACCACACATGAACCTATAAAAACCGGCTCCACCAGTTACAATAATCATTTTTACTCTCCTATTGTTTTATCTTTTCAATTATCTTTGAAGTTGACTTTCCTTCCACAAAAGGAATAAGTACCAATTGACCGCCTCTGTTTTCCACAATGTCCTTCCCGACAACTTCATCCGCTATATAATCCCCACCTTTAACAAGAACATCAGGCTGAATCTCCTTAATCAACTCATAGGGCGTGTCTTCCTCAAAAAAATCACTACATAATCTACAAATCCAAGTGAGCAAAGAACTTCAGCTCGATCTAATTGTTTATTAACAGGTCTTTCCTCTCCTTTCAGTCTCCTAACTGAATCATCACTGTTTAGACCAATAACTAATTTATCTCCCAGTTTGGCTGCTTCTTGCAAGTATCTTACGTGTCCTACATGGAGAATATCAAAGCACCCATTGGTAAAGACAATCGTTTCTTTTTCATGCTCTGTTCTAAAGTTCTGTATCTTATTTTCATTTATAAGTTTGTGAGAAAACAAATCTTTTTCATTTGACAGATAATCCTCTATCTCCTTCCAGTACACCGAAGATGTTCCAACTTTTGATACTTGAATACCTGCGGCATAATTTGCAATCTCAACAGATTGAGAAACGGAAAATCCATTTACCATGCAAGTAGACAAATAGGCAATTGTCGTATCCCCTGCTCCGGAAACATCAAAGACTTCTCTACCTACTGACTCAATGAAGTATGGCTGATCTCGACCAATTAAGACCATTCCTTTCGCCCCACAAGTTGTCAGTATATATTCACTATCGCATTTCTCCCGCAGCACCTCTGACGCTTCAATCAATTCCTCTTTTGTTGCAACCGGCATTCCTGTAAGTAGTCCCAGTTCTTTTCTATTTGGCTTTATAAGTGTAGCACCTTTATACTTTTCAATATTTCTATCTTTAACATCAATTATGACCGGAAGCTTATTTTTTTCCTTGCCTGTAAAATAATGCCCTGAGTCAGCTCGTAGGTCAGTAAACCTTTCAAATAGTCGGAAATCAATATTAAATCAAAAGATTTTAAATTATCTTCGAGCTTACTCAATAACAATTTGCATTCTTTTTCAGATATCTGAATGCAATCTTCTATATCCAGTCTTAGTACCTGTTGATTATTTATAGCCAAAAATCTTATCTTTTCTGTTGTTTTCCTCTCTGATTCTATAATTAACTCTGTGCTAATGCCTGATTCTTGTAATAAAGATAATAACTTTGCTCCGTTCTCATCCTTTCCAACAATGGACATCATTGTAACATCTTGTCTAGCAGCTATAAGGTTTGCAGCCACATTAGCCGCACCCCCAAGAACGCTTCGCTCATTATCTTTCCGAAATACCGGCACCGGTGCCTCAGGTGAAATCCTGCTGACATCTCCTGTGTAATAGGTATCAATCATGATATCTCCTACAACCAGTATTTTTTTCTTATTCACTTTCCGAAAATCATACATTTCCACACCTGCTCATTCCAACTATTCGCTTGTTTCAATCCAGTAATGACATAACTTTTGTAAAAACTTCCTCTGTAGTGACTCCATCAATACACTCTTTATTGTGTTTACAGCTAGTAGACAGACATGGCTTACATCCTAAATCTTTGGAGATAATTCTAAGTTTTTCAAACTCATTTTCTACATACGGTTTTGCTAACTCCGGATCAATGGGTCCAAAAATCACGCAAGTCGGAACGCCCAATGCAGCAGCAATATGCCCCGCACCACTATCATTACATATAACCAGATTGCACATTGCCAATCTTCTTACATAAGTTCGGATGTCCGTTTTACTAGTAATAAATTGTGCTTTTACAGATATCGCACTATTTCTGACGCGAGCAACAGCCTCCTCTTCCTTTGGTCCTTCAAAAAAATAATAAAAACTGTATTCTCATTATTTAACCTTTGCAGCAAACAATCAAAATGTTTCCATTGTTTTATTTCCAAGCTAGCTCCCGGATGTATACCAATAATTGTTTTTACCAATCAATTGATGTTCTAATTTATATCTATCATTTTCTTCTATTTCATCATCATCAAGATATAATTTAGGATACTTATCGCTCTCTTCATAATCACATCCTAACTTTTGAGCCAAAAATAGTTTATCCTCAACCAAATGTTTCACAGTATTTGAAGGAATAATAATATCCGTAAGTAATTTCTCTCCTCCTGTATAGTTATAGCTAACCTTTCTTTTTGCACGACAATAATGCATAAACAAGATATATCTTAAATCACCTCTCGGTTCAATTGACACATCATACTCTTCCCTATTAATCCTTCTATATACGGTTTTTAAATACTTGATATTACGAATAAAAAACCCATGGATTATTTAGGATTTTACTATCTACAAATACAAAAGAATCAACAAGCCCCTGATTACTTAGAATATCTTTTGCCCATTTGTTACACACCAAAGTTATTTTTGCATTATTTGTATTTTTTTTTACAACTCGTAAAAAAGGAATCAACATCACTATATCCCCAATCAACGTTGGATCAATAATTAATATTCTCTTGCAACTTTTTTTATGTCAAGTGTTGAATTTGCTGTTTTTTTCAAGAAAAAAACAAACTCAACATACCATTAAGTAATTTTAAAAAATTTAGTTTTTTTGGGGATTAAACTTTTTTTATCATGTTCACCTAACCAGCAAATCAACTTAAAGACCATCGAACACCTCGCTATATCATCACCAATTTAACCAATTCAGTTCCTATACATTCCAATAAATATAACGAACTATAATGATTTTGACTATAGCAACAATATCTCTCTTTAATTCTATCTTTACAACTCTTCCAACTTTTTCTTATTACTCACCCCGCCAGTCCTGAAATTTTGCAAGAACTTGATTCAATACAACAATTTTTCTTACTCTTTTCTGACTCGAAGAAAAAAATCGAAATCATCGTATAAACCTTTACACTTGAAGTTTCCTATTTCTTCATATAACTGTCTTTTCACAAAAACACGTGGGATGATTCCAATGCCTACTTGTAGGAAAAAAATCCCTTTTTGAATGCTTAAGCAGAATTCTCCCATCACTTCGAACGATATTGATATTGCCATAAAGATAGTCAAAATTTGTTTTTTTATAGTTATCTACCACACTCTCAACAGCATCTAACTCATACCAATCATCAGAATTAATAATCCCAACAATTGCTCCCGTTGCTGCAGATATACCTTTATTCATTGCATCATAAATACCGTTATCTTTTTCAGAACTTATAATAAATCTAATTCCTTTTTTCCTGAAAGCATCCTCATATTCTTGACATATTGAAACCGTATTGTCTGAGGATAATCCATCTACAATTCTATATTCGATATTTTGATAGGTTTGATCCAAAACTGATTCGATGGTCTTTCTAATCGTTTTTTTCACTATTGAAAGAAACTGTCACTATAGAAACCAGTATATCTGATGTTTTTTTCTCCACACATTTCTTTTTCACCCCATCGTTCTTTCCTCTTCTATTTTTCCTTATTGACTCTTCTAGAGAAAAAAATCTGATAATTATCTTTGTATTTGGAGCATTCTTGTTGGTAATAAAAAGACGAAAAATGCTTTTTCTACTCAATTTTCCAAGTTTTCCCGGTAGATTTTTGCATAAGTTTTAATGGAATTTTTAAATCTAGGTAATAATTTACAATGATGTACTCTTGCAATTTCCCGAATCATTACCCCTGTATCCACATATTCCTTGTTTTGAGGAAAAAAATACTCCTCTCTCACTATTTTCAATCATCAACCTTACAAACTCAGCCAAATTTTCGATGTAAAGCATGGAGCGTTTATTCCCTACTATCGGGAAAACCGGCAAAATTTGGGCCAGTTTAACCATCTTCGGGAAATTCCCTTACATCCTTTTCCATAAATCATCGGTGGACGAAGAATTACAACATCAAACTTATCAGATTGCAATGCCTGTATAGCTAAATCTGCCTGCAACTTCGAATCTCCATAATAATTTTTTAGCTCTAATAGGGGTTTTAAAAGTTATGCAGTCCTCCTCTAGTCCCGAATACACTATCATAGAGCTCATAAAAATAAATTGTTTAACGCCTTCTTTCTTTGCTTTTTTTGCACATGCAATCGCAAGGTCTCGGTTTATTGCATAGTACTTTGTCTCTTGCTCATCTTCCCTTGTCTTGGAACCTGTACTACAGGAGTTCTTTTTGATTGTAGCATCATCATCTTGATGCGCAATTCCCTACAACATGGAAGACTACATCATAGTAAGAAAAAAATCCTTCTTTTTTTCCATTCTTCTCCATACAGGCTTATTGTTTCTACAATATACCGTTTTTTCAGAGCTAAATTCAAAGATTTTTTTATTATATTCTTCTAGATATTTCTCTACCTGCTCCCCCACATAGGAATGGGCGCCGGTAATTAAAATGTTAAATACTTTGTTATCCTCTTTCATAATCAAACCCGGAATACCAGAGACTTGCGTTCCTTCAAGAGGGAGTGCATTCTCTTTATTTTCTCTAAGAGCTTGTTGTTTTTCTCGGTTTTTCTTTTTATTCCCGGTCCCCCCTCAACTACACCTTTTTTTCCAAGCACAGCAAATACAGTTCCAAAAAGACATCGCATATCCATAAGAAATCCAATCTTCTCTACGTATTCTCCGTCTATCTTTGCCTTTTCCGAAATTTCCAATTCATCTCTTCCACTGATTTGTGCGAGACCGCTAAGTCCGGGCAAAACATCATTGGCATGGTATTTATCCCGTTCGGCAATTAAGCAATCCTGATTCCAAAGTCCCGGTCTCGGTCCGATAAGAGACATATTTCCCACAAAAATATCCCAAATCTGCGGAAGTTCATCCAAGGAATGAGCACGGATAAACTTTCCGACCCGGGTAATATATTGCTCCGGGTTTTTCAACATGTGGGTCGGCGTGTCGTGAGGAGTGGACATCTTCATACTGCGGAACTTATGTAATTGGAAATACTGCTTATTTTTTCCTACTCTTTTCTGCGTAAAGAATACAGGACCCGGATCGTCAATTACAATAGCGAGGGACAAAGCCAAAAACAGGGGAGACAGGAAAATAAGAGCAAAGAAAGAAAGCAACAAATCGATAGTTCTCTTTACTCTACGTGTATAAAAATGACTCTCTAAAGCTGCTTTCCCCTACCGCTTCCAAATCTCCCCTCACTCCATCCGCATTTACAGGGTCACTTTCCTCTTCTATAAAAACAACCTTTTTCCCCTCCATTGGATTTTTCTCCTCAGGAAGATGAGTATACACTGTATCTTTTTTCTTGATTTTTGCATGAATAGAGAGCAGAACAAAAGCAATTCCCATCAAAGCGGAAAAGCCTGATTATCCATTTTTTTCCAAAAAGTCATTCTTCGCATGTCTGTCTCCCTGTGATTTACTATCTGAAAAATATCTTTTAACTTTCCAAGTATAGCATATAAATTCTATTTCGGAGATAAGAAAAATGCTCCCATCTCTTACAAAAATTGCACTCATCTCTTACAAATAATAAAAAGCAAAAAGGACTGCAGCTTTTTGCAGTCCTTCTTCCAGCTATCCTTTTCAACTCATTGTATAAAGCAATGCATAGTATTCCGCTATTGGCTTTACCCCCAATCTCAATTCTTTTTCAGCTTAAACAGCGCATACCAGTGGCTTGTTTCCGCATGTTCTTCCTTATCAAGGCAATGGAGATACCCTTCCTCGATAAACTCCACGCCATTCATGCACTCCTCTATAAGGCTTTTTGTATTCTTCTCTTGTTCTATAGATTGCGCCATAATAGGCATTTAAGTTGTCAGACCATATATGGTTTAAAGTGATTCTTTCCTTTTTTCCGACACTCTCTTCAAAATAGAACAGGGTATCCCGATCCGCAAGTTTTTTAAGTCCCTGATAACATTCCACTAGTTCCTCTTCGTTGATATACATGGAAACACCGACATCTATCACAATGTCATATTTCCGAGCTGTGATTTTCGGATTGGATAATGCATCGACAACGGACATGGTATAAAAGTGGCAGTTCTCCTTCTTTATATTCTGTTTTGCTACGGCAATCATTTCCGAAGAAAAATCCACACCGTAATATTCCTTACATTGATCCGCAACAGCCTCTGCCCATCTTCCTATTCCACAGCCGATATCCAGAATCACCTTATCTTGATTGAGCTTTAACTTGGGAAGGATAAATTGCTTTTCATACGCATCCCACTTAACGGAAAAATCCGGGTCCTGATCGCCCAGTAAAACCGTCGTATATTCTTGCTTTCTGTTTTTGATTGTCTTGGCTCTTTGATCATAAAAGGAAACTGTATTTCCTGTGTCGATGCTGACTTTTTCTCCGTATACACGCTCTTTCATCTATGCAAAACCTCCCTGTCCGATAGACTCTTGAAATAATTCTTTGTCTTTTTACATGAATCTTCCTTCGCATGAATATGCTTTTACATGAATCTTCCTTCGCATGAATATCTCTTTCTTAATATTCTTTTACACGAATATTCCTTTGCATGAATATTCCTTTTTATGGAAATTCAATAAATAGATATAAATTCACTTACTGTATATTTTCGTCAGATTTCTTCGACATATAAGGAATTGCAAGGGCTTACGTCTGCAAACTGAAGCACAGCATCCGCCTCGCGTTTCTAAACTCGCTGACGATTTCTCCATGAAAAAAACAATGGATTTTCCTCTATCCCTTTGGGGGTGAGGGCCGGTGCTATGGATAAAGCTAAGTTACCGTCATACAGGCCGGATATGCTTTTAAATTCTCTCATGCGATGCTCCTCTCATGCCAAAGGGGGCTGTCTAGTCATTTTATCCCACAAGGATATTTTCATCCCTGAGAAAATGTTCTATCCCCACATACTGGATTCCATTATCATCTTTCCAAGGTTTTAAATAGTCTTTGACCACAACCATCTTTTTAAAAGAATCCGGTATTCTGAGGAGAGATGCGATTTCCTGCTTTTTCTTTTCCGGATCTGCAATGCTTAGTGCCGACTGGATGTAGTACCTGTCATTTCCCTATTCACCACAAAAATCCACTTCTAACTGTTTCCGTACTTTTTGCCCTCTTCCATAGTTGCAATCTCTACGACTCCGACGTCTACATCAAAGCCTCGCCGTATCAAATCGTTATAGAGAACATTCTCCATCAAATGCGTTTCCTCAATTTGTCTAAATCCAAGTCTGGCATTCCGTAACCCTAAGTCAGTGTAATAGTATTTGGACGGTGTCTTGATATATTTTTTTCCCTTCACATCATAACGCTTTGCCTTTTGAAGCAGATAGGAATCCTCAAAGTAATGCAAATATCTATCAATGGTATCCGGTGCAAGGGATATATTTCTTTCACTCTTAAAGGTATTGGACAGTTTACCGGGATTTGTCAATGAACCAATCCCGGATGCCAGGATATCAAGAAGTATAGCCAGTACCTCCTCGTCGTTCTTGATCTTATTTCTCTCCATGATGTCCTTAATATAAGTTCTTTCAAATAGGTCTCGAAGATATTTACTTTTCCGTTCATGCGTATCCATTTCCAAAGTCATCGGCATTCCACCATAGGTGTAATACTCTTGCCAGGCCTCCCGCTTATCTCCTTCATAAGCATCATAAAACTCAGCAAAAGAAAGGGGAAACACTCTAATCTCATCCCCTCTATCCCTAAACTGCGTAAGCACATCTGACGAAAGCATCTTTGAGTTACTTCCGGTCACATAGACATCCACATTTTTTATCTTCAAGAGCCCCAGAACCACATCTACAAAACTAATCTTTGCTTCTTGATTATCCACATATGGATTCTTTACTTCGGAAACCAGCTGTATCTCATCTATAAATACATAAAAAACCTTTTTTGCATCTGTAATTCGGCTTCTAATATATTCATCCAAATGAAGTGGATCTCTATATTTTATATTGCGCAAATCATCCAACTGTATCCCTATAATCTGTTCCTGAACAACTCCTTCGTCTAAGAGATGCCGGCGAAACAAGTCAAAAAAGAAGGACTGACTTGCCACTTCGTCTAAGACCGGTAATAATCTTAACTCTTCCGTTCTCTTTTAATCTCATCAACTCATTAACATATTGTTTTCTTGGCAGCATATCAATCTCCATGATTTTTTTGCAGAATGGAACATTTTTTTCATCTATATAAAACAGATTATATTCTAAATTGGGCTTTAATCAAGATATTTGTATGATTTTATTGTTCCAATCTGCATTTTTTTCATATAGAAAAATCCCAAAACAATTGACCATGCAATGACACGTATTTCTGCTTTCTGTTTTTTATTTTCCTGATTCTTTAAACATAGAGGAAAATCGCCTTTTTTACGCAAATCCCCACTTAAAGAAAGCTAAATTCAGCGCAAATCCCCATTCGTAAAAGTGTATTTTTCTACGCAAATCCCCATTCGATATCCATAAATCGGAAGAAAGAACTCCCTTTCCGAGAGTCCCGGTCTTCACGTTCAATATTGTTTTTGTGAAAACTTCATTCCATATCTGATATCCGGATAATGATTGGAAGAAAAAGCAAGCGTCTTAATTTAGGCAATACACATAATATCGATTTATTGTAATTACTTTTTTTGTCGTTATTTAATAATGTTTATCTTGATTCTCGTCTTTAACATGCCTATAATAGAGACAAATGGAGGTAATTCCTATGGCATATACAGCAGATATTCTCGACAGTCTTGTTCCTATTACGCAGTTTAACCGCGGTCAGGCTTCCAGGATCTTTGATCGTCTACATAGCAAAAGCCGGCTCATTGTTTTAAAAAACAACCAGCCGGCAGCTATTATCCTGTCTCCTTCTGAATTTCAACGTCTCAGCGAGATCGAAGAAGACTATACTTTGCTCCTTGAGGCAACAAGACGCCTGAAAGAAGACTCTTCTTCCACGTCTTCCCGTGAAGATGTGATGTCTGAGCTTGGTATCAGCGAGGCGGATCTTGCTGCTGCTGGGGATGTGGTGATGGAATGAAGTGGCAGATTGAATATTGGGAAGAGGCTGCTTTTTCCTTTTTCAAGACGCCTGTACGGAGACCATATGGGCGTAAATACCGTCTTCTTCCATAAGTTTATCATGATTTCCGCGCTCTATAATCTTTCCGTCCGATACAACAAGAATCTGGTCCGCATCCTTTATGGTCTTTAATCTATGGGCAATAACAAGAAGGGTCTTATTCTTGCAGAGTGCCGAAATCGCCTCTTGTATAGCCCGTTCATTATCCGCATCCACACTTGCTGTTGCTTCATCTAAAATAACAATGGGCGAATCCTTCAGGATACATCTGGCAATGGAAATTCTTTGTTTCTCTCCGCCGGAAAGGGAGGCGCCGCCTTCCCCGATTACCGTATCAAAGCCCTCCGGAAGCGAGCGGATAAGATCATAGCATCTTGCCTTCTTTGCCGCCTCCACTACTTCTTCCCTTGTAGCATCGGGTCGACCCATGGCGATATTGTTGTAGATTGTGTCCTTAAAAAGATAAACCCTCTGAAACACCATGCTGATTTGATCCATCAGGCTTCCCAAGGAAATATTTTTGATGTCTTTGCCGTTAAGCTTAATCGTCCCCTCCTTGATGTCCCAAAATCTGGCAAGAAGAGAGGCAATGGTAGATTTTCCACTGCCTGACGGTCCTACAAGGGCCGTCATTTCCCCCTTTTTCATGCTAAAGGAGATATGATTCAGCACATTCTTTCCTGTATAGCCAAAACTTACATCGCTGTACTCCACAAGCGAATCATTTTCTGTCTTCTTTGTACTTTCAGACCACGCATGATCACCGACATCTTTCAGTTCTTCCGCTTGAAAGACCTCTTCTATTCTGTCTAACGAGGCCGCTGTTACCGTAAGTCTTGTAATTTGACCATAATAGCTCTCTATGGAAATAAATAGATCAAATAAGAACAATACCATTCCCACCATATAGTCCGGCGCCATTTCTCCCTTCGCATATAATAGGCCGGCTACAGCAAGCATGAAGGATGTACCGATCCCGTAGGTAAGGTATAAAGCTCTCGCCCAGGGCCCATAGCTTTTCTCAAAGTCAATACTTTCCTTACAACTTTTCTCAAATTCGGCGGAAAGACTTTTGGATTTTTCTCCTAACATATTAAAGGACTTGATAATCCCTATTCCTTCGGCAAAAATCCAAAACCTCTTCCGTAAGCGATTCACTTCCCTCCTGCTTCGTCTTGGAATGGGCAAGGGTCGTTTTCATCATACAATTTCCAACAATGACAAAGGCGATAATCACTGTCAGAGCAGCTATCCCTAATCGTACATCCATGGCAAACATCATGAGCGTCATAAGACCTTGGGAAATCATAAAAGTTACCAGCTCCGATAAAACATTCATACAGCACTCTTCAATAAACACCATGTCTGTACACAGAACTGTGCTTATTTTTCCCATATTTCCTTCTGTAAAGTATCCCATCGGAAGTTTTCGGAGATGATCTCCCAGTCTCATTCGCATATCTGCAAACACTTCATATCCCGTTGCGGATTGAAGAACATTCGTGATGTGCTCAAAAACCGCTTCCACTGCTATGCAAAGAACAAGACCGATTCCAAGATAAAGACATATCTTTTCCTGCATTTGCCCCTTCATAAACAGACTGATTGCAATAAAACTGAAGATTAACGGTGCCTTCATCATAATTCCCTTGATGAAAGAAGTAATATACGAAGCTCTGATTCGGGAACTGTATTTTCCTGTCATACAAACGATTCTATGCAGTATCTTTAGCATGCTTTTTCTCCTCCCTTAATCTTCCATGTGCTTGCACTTACAGAGGCATCCCAGAATTTCTTATACTCCGGACAGTCTTCCAGGAGCTTCTCATGCTTATCGGCTGCGATACACTTTCCTTCTTTTATCACGCAAATCTTATCCGCATTTTTTACCGTGGAAAGTCTGTGCGCAATCACAAGCACCGTCTTATTCTTTGTAATTTCATCAAGAGCAGCATTTAATTTTTCTTCATTTTCAGGATCCATAAAGGCGGTCGCCTCGTCCAAAACCACAATCGGCGCATCCTTCAAAATCGCACGTGCCAAGGAAATTCTCTGGCGTTCTCCTCCCGACAGTTGCTTTCCGCCGTCTCCCGCCATGGTCTCTATTCCATCCGGAAGTCTCTTCAGAAATTCATCACACTGCGCTCTACTTGCCGCTTTCAGTACCTCTTCTCTTTTCTCCTCGGGCTTTCCGATAAGAATATTTTCATAAAGCGTTGTATTAAATAAAAATTGCTCCTGCGAAACATAAGAGACCTCATTATTCAGCGCTTCCAGTGACAGGGTCTGTGATATCCTGCCCGCCGATCCGGATTTTTTTCCGTCATTTAAGTCATAATAATGCACTAAAAGCTTCGCCAGTGTAGATTTTCCGCTTCCTGATTCTCCAACAAGTGCGGTTGTTGTTCCCTGTGTAAGTTCCAGACTTACCCCATGCAGAACCTCTTTCTCTCCATATGCGAATCTGACATTTTCAAACTGAACATCTCTATTCACTCCGCTAAAACTTGCACTTCCCTCTTGAAGCGCCGGTTTATCCATAAGATGTTCCAGCTCTGCGATTTTATAATTCAGCTGCGGAAAATTTCCTGCAAAATGCATCGCCTTCATAAAAGACGGACCGACTGCGAAAGACATACAAAGCACTAAAATCAGTTTATCTAAAGCAAGACTTCCGCTGATAACCCAGAAAGCGCCTACCGGAAGGATGAGAAGGGCGAGACACGGCAAAACACTGGAATACATCGCCATCCATGGCCAACAAGCTCTGTACCATAAAAGGGTAAAATCTCTGTAGTTTTTTACGACTTCTCCGAATCTTTTATAGGAATCGCCGTCCTTATTGAATACCTTCACCACTTCCATTCCATTTACATATTCAATAATCGTGTTATTCATCACAGCAGCGGATTCATAGTAAGCATCCATTTTGGAACTGCCCTGCTTCATCATCATGCCCATGGCAAAGATTCCTACGAGGATAGGAATAAAGGAAAGCAAAGCTAAGCGGTAATCCACCACAAACATCAGAACGAGGATGGCAAGCGGAATCGAAATATTGGCAATCCCTTCCGGAATTGCATGAGCAAGTAAAAGCTCAATCATATCAATATCTTCTGTAAATACCTTTTTTATGCGACCGGTACCAAGGCTTTCTATATCTCCGAGAGACTGTTTTTCCAGTTTCCCCTGTAGAGATATTCTTAAATTTTTCAGGGTATTATATGCACTGATATGGGAAAATATCAGACCTTTTACATAGGCGAAAGAATAAATGATTTCCGACAAAAGTACCCCGAGTACCCTGAGCATCAGATATCCCAAACTGATTGATTGCCCTTTTGTTAAAGGGGAAATCATCTGATACAGGAAAAAATAGGGCATCGTTTTTGCTACAATCCCTATACACATCATGATGACTGCTCGGATCGTGTATTTCTTGTATTCTCCCATATAGGGAGCTACTTTTTTAAACATTGTGCTCTCCTTTCTATTTCATTCTTACCGGCAGAAATATTGCCTTATTGCGATTCGCATTAGTTAGTTTATTCAATTCATATTCATATCATGTTGTTATAAAAATCCGAATAAATTAGTTATCACTAACTATTCTATTGTTTTTAAGCCGTCTTTCGACGGTCAAACTATACTAATCCATGATTCCTACTGCCTTTTTCCAATCCAGGAATCTGCATAGAACTTTACAATGCTCTTCGATTTCTTTCCAAGACATCTTATGAATGAAAGGCTCATAAATAGAGGTCCAGAATACCGTACAGAGAACATGCATTTCCTGGCCCGAAATCTCCGCTTTCGCAATATTTCTCTTTTTTGCCTCTTCATAGTATTGCGTATAGGCGTGCGTCATGCGAAAAGCAAAATCATGCCCGAAGTTCTCATGCACTGTTCCGGCAGATTTTTCTAAAAGTAATACAAATTCTTCTCGAATACCCCATAGGATTCGGAACACATCTAAGATGTATTTCTCATTCATAATCCATGTATTTCTCACTTCTTCATCGCTCATAGAGGAAAAGTCCACATCCGTTCGTTCCGAAACAAAACGATCTAAAGTGGTTACCGCTTCTTCGACAACGGCACTAAACAGTTCTTCTTTCCCTTTATATCGTTTATAAACCGCTCCTGTTGTTATCTTTGCATTCTCACAGATTGTTTTCAGTTCGGCTTTTATAAATCCCTTTTCCATGAACTCTTTACGAGCACTTTCCAAAAGCCTCGGGTCAATACTGGTATCGCGGTTTGACATATGCTTTCTCCTTCATATTTGCTGTTTAGCAAATGAACTTAGTTTGGTAATCATATTATCGATAATTCAATTATCAGTTATGTTTATAATACTGCTTCGTTCAAACGTCAACTGTTTTTTCTGCTTTATATTTTCTTTTGTCTTATATTTTTCTTAACGCTCAAAGTATCCTGCGGGAAAAAAATTGCATATCTATAATTTTTCGGATAAAAATAGCGGATGAAGTGAACTTCATCCGCTATAAAGCATACTCTCTTCTTCACAATATGACTGAAATGAATTATTCTGCCCAATTCTCAATTTTCAGAGCAGCCACTCTGGAAAAATTCTTTCACATAATTCGTTACGATTGTCTATCCGAGAGACTGCACTCTTTTTCTACGCCATGCACCAATTCGGCATAAGTGACCGATGATATACACACATCCTCCGGATGAATAGTCTGTAAATTTTTAAATACCTTTTCCGGCTTAGACTTAATTACATAAATACAGATGTTGGTGTCAAGCATATACCTCTTAGCTCGTCACGCTCCTGCGGTGGCTCCTGTGGATGTTCCGGCTGCTCTTGGGAAGGTTTTTCGCCGGAAAAGATTAACGCCTGATCATCGAGGTGATGGTCAGGCGTTTTGTTGCTTATTATTCATGAATACATTTCTCAAGTTCCCGGCAGTAATTATTCTTATCTTTCGTCATCATCCGGCAATGGTCGTATCCTTCCCATACCTTTATTTGGGCGAGCGGATAGGTCTTGGGAATCATCTTCTTTGCCTTCTTATAATCGAAATCCTTATCTCCGTACGAAAAGACGCATTTCCTTTGAACATCATCGGAAAGCGGCGGCAGTTCCACGAATGCACAGTCGTGAACGATATTTCGAATACTCTCCTCATTCATTGCAATAAAATGTTTTTGCCAGAAGCGGAGCGGCCTCTTCTCCAAACATGGAGGACATCTTCTTCACACTAAGCTCCGGGTCTGCGACAGCCTTCTTATGTTTATGCAGAAACACCGTGCGGAGAATCCACTCCATCATCTTTGCGTTAGTGTAGAAACTGCTTCCCTCAAAAAAACAGATGGTTGAATGCAATATCATCATATTTGAGAAGCTGCAGAAGAACCACCCGCCCAGTGAAGCCCCATATCCGAGTGAGAGCTCCGTGATCTTTTTCTCAGCCAAATACTCATGGATCTGTTTTGCCTCGTCAGCAGCACTTTTATAAGTATCCTTATCGGCATCGCCGTGCGCTGAGAGATCCGGTGCGAGATAACGGTATTCCTCTCCAATGATGTCAGCAATAAATGTCTTCATGCCGTTTGCTGACGAAAGCATCGGATGAATCAGAAGAATCACGTTCTCTTTTTTTCGTTATTCCAATCATGCATTATCATTTTCAAAATACCTCACAAGGACTCCCATAAATATAATCCCTATAATCAAATAGAGCAAAACCATCATGAAATCGAACCATAAAATTACAAACAAATTGATTACCTCTTCGTATCTTAAATGGTTAATTTTAGTGTTCCTATCTTTTATCTCGCTGATATTCTTCTATTGCATGAAAATCTGCCATAAATCTCTTCAGTAGAAATACACAGAAATATGGGAATGTGTAGATACGGTCTTCATGCCCAATATTGTTTTTTTGAAAAACTTCATTCCATATCTGATATCCGGATAATGATTGGAACTAATCAGTGTCTTCATTGATTTTTGTACGACCACTTTTTGCCTTTACCTCAACAGGAATCAGGGAAGCTGTTGAACGGATAAAGAAATCCTCTTCCAAGGTGGAATCCTCTTTCTTGAAATAAAACAGTTTATACCCTTGTTTGACAAGCGCTTCAGCTACCATATTTTTCATAGAGTGCCCCTTATAGACTCCCAGATTCTTGTTAGCCCTGAGATCTTCCTGCGATTCATCATCCAACATGGATACCAACAAACCGGTATCTGCGAAATACAGTTTGAACGCATCAGAATTGTAATTGCCCCCTAGAGGCAGTTCCGGGAATTCCATATTATAGCAGATATTGACTATTCCTGCGTCCACAAGCCACTCCGCACAACCTCGATAATCACGGAATCGTGCCCCTGAAACGACCTTGGAAATCTGGAATTTTTTATTTTCTCTTGCAAGTTGAGGCGCAACCCGATTAAACACATTCATGATTCTGGTCTGATCTATACCGGATGCATATTTCCGAATATCTTCTTTGTAATCTGCTATGAGCTGCTTTTGCGTTTCAAGAGAACCTTCAAAGGTATTTCGCTCGATATATTCTTTCACAACCGCAGGCATCCCCCCAAGAATATTATAATCTAGAAAGATGGAATGGAAGACACTCATTTCCAATTCACTGAAAGGCGTAAATTCCTTCATGTGAGAAAGCAGATTTTCCACAGTATCATTTCCATAACCCTTAGCCCACAAAAAAACTCCTCAAAAATCCATAGAATACATTTCATAGTCTTTTTATATCCCACACTATTGCTTTTCAATTCTTTTGTAATTGACTCCCAACATGGATCCACTGCAAATCACATCAAAACGGCCGTCAATACAAAAGAACTTAAGAGAGGTGGCAATTTCCGGAAACTCTGTAATCTCATCAAAGAAGAGCAGTGTTTTTCCCGGCACAAACTTTTTTGAAGGATCAATTAAAGAGATGTTCTTTATTATGTCAGCAGCCTCATAACCCTCCGCAATAATTCCCTTATATTTTTCATCACGAACAAAAATTAATCTCGATTACGTTCTCATAATTGTCAGCAGCAAAATGCAGAATGGATTCTGTCTTCCCAATTTGGCGACTACCTTTAATAATGAGTGGTTTTCTGTTTGGATCTGCTCTCCATGCCGCTAAAAAAGCATCTACCTTCCTTTTTAGATACATTCGAATAATTCCTCCGCAATAAATCTTTTTCCTTATTTTACACAAAACATGAGCGTTTTTCAATTCATAATCCACATTTCATGAGCGAATTATGAATTGTTTAAACACATTTTTACTGTACCTGTTTTTTTCTTTTTAGCTTATCAATATCCGAAACGAAATATCGTGTACTTTCAATATCATTCTCACTGAGAAGTCAAAAAGAACTCCCGTAAAGGGAGTCCTTTTAAAACTGTTTTATTATGTGCTTAATAAATTAATACAACTTCGCTCCTGCCGGGATATGGTTATCCACCATAAGAAGATGCAATTCTTCCTCATCACTATCCTTCTTCTGGTTAATGGCGGAAAGCAGCATACCGCAGGACGCTACTCCCATCATTGCTCTTTTTGGAAGGTTTGTGATCGCAATCAAAGTCTTTCCGATTAGCTCTTCCGGCTCATAGTATGCATGAATTCCGGAGAGAATGGTTCTGTCCGTGCCTGTTCCGTCGTCTAAAGTAAACTGTAAGAGCTTCTTACTCTTTGGAACGGCAACGCAGTCCTTTACCTTTACTGCACGGAAGTCGGACTTACTGAAGGTCTCGAAATCAACCTGTTCTTCGAAGAGAGGTTCAATCTTCACGTTTGAAAAAAATCAATCTTGTTATTCGGCGTAAAGAAACCGTTATTTTCGTTTTTCTGCTCCGGATTCTACCTTCTTCTTTCCTTCACTTTCATCCTTCTTGTCCAAGGACTTCATTGTGGGGAAGAGTAAAACGTCACGAATCGATGCAGCATCGGTAAGAAGCATCACCAAACGGTCGATACCGTAGCCGATTCCGCCCGTTGGCGGCATACCGATTTCCATAGCATGAAGGAAGTCTTCGTCGGTGTGGTTCGCTTCCTCATCTCCCGCATCAGCCAGAGCATCCTGCGCCTTAAAACGCTCCCTCTGGTCGATAGGATCGTTGAGCTCGGAGTAAGCATTTGCCATTTCTCTTCCGTAAATAAAGAGCTCGAAACGCTCTACCTTCTCGGGATCGGTCGGCTTCTTCTTTGTAAGCGGAGAAATGGATAAGGGGTGGTCCATGATAAAAGTCGGCTGAATCAGTTTCTCTTCGCAGTACTCTTCGAAGAAGAGGTTCTCGATGTCCCCTATACCGTGGTGTTCTTCAAAGGCAATTTCCTTTTCTTTCGCAAGGGCTCTTGCCTCTTCCAAGGTTTGAATCTTGTCAAAAATCGATGCCGGCATATTCCTTAATGGCATCGGTCATGGTAAGTCTTCTGAACGGGCTTTCCAGATCGATAGGAGTACCCTGATAACTGATATGAAGTGTTCCGCAGACTTTTTCAGCAAGGTAACGGAACATGGACTCGGTAAGCTCCATCATGCCATCATAGTCAGTATATGCCTGATAGAGCTCCATCAAAGTAAATTCCGGGTTATGGCGGGTATCGATTCCCTCATTACGGAACACTCTTCCAATCTCATAAACACGCTCCATACCGCCGATAATCAGACGCTTTAAGTAAAGCTCCAAGGAAATACGAAGCTTTACGTCCTCATTTAAAGCATTGTAATGGGTTTCAAAGGGACGCGCCGCAGCACCGCCCGCATTTTCCACAAGCATCGGTGTCTCTACTTCCAAGAAATCTCTTCCGGCAAGGAAGTTCCGGATCTCGCGAAGAATCTGAGAACGCTTCATAAAAACATCGCGGCTGTCTTCATTCATAATGAGGTCCACATAACGCTGACGATAACGAGTATCCGTATCCTGCAAACCGTGGAACTTTTCCGGAAGCGGGTAGAGAGACTTGGAGAGTAGGACAATCTTCTCCCCGTGAATCGAGATTTCTCCTGTCTGCGTCTTAAAAACATAACCGGAAACTTCTACGATATCTCCGATATCCAGCTTCTTATAGGCCTTGTATTCCTCTTCTCCGAGACTTTCCCGACTCACATAAACCTGAATCTTTCCATCTCGATCCTGCACATGAAGAAATCCGGCCTTTCCCATGACACGCTTTGCCATAACACGTCCGGCAATCACGACCTGCTGATTTTCCAAAGCAGAGAAGTTCTCTTTAATCTCTGTAGAGTGATGCGTCTGCTCCGCTTTCGTAATCAGAAACGGGTCCGCCTGAGCGTCCTGTAATTCTTTCAACTTGTCATATCTTGCCTTTAAAATATGGTTCATGTCCTGCTGATTTGCATTGTTCTTTTCCTTTTCGCTCATAGCTCTCCCTTTCTGTTCTCTACTGTTGGACATATTCATCTACCGTCAGACATATTCATCAAAAAAGACTTCTTTAATTGTCGTGAATTTTAATCCGGATTCATCAAAGAAGTCTTCCTACTCAATATCTTATTCTTCAGTATAACGTTCCACAGACAAGACTTTGTATTCCATATTTCCCGCCTGGGTCTCTACAACAATCTCATCTCCTGCCTTGTGGTGCAGTAATGCCATGCCTACCGGAGATTCATTGGAAATCTTCCCCTGTAAGGAATTCGCTTCCGTGGATCCTACAATGTGGTACTCCACCTCCTCGTCAAATTCCTTGTCATAGAGCTTTACCTTGCAACCGATATTGATGCTTCCTTCTTCCGCATCGTCAACCACTTCCGCATTTTTCAAGAGGGTCTCAATTGCCACGATGCGCTCCTCTATCTCTCTCTGCTCATCCTTAGCTGCGTCGTACTCCGCGTTCTCGGATAAATCTCCCTGCTCTCTGGCTTCTTTGATTTTCTCTGCGATTTCTTGTCTTCGATTAACCTTTAAATCATGTAATTCCTTCTCCAGCTTGTTTAAGCCGGCTCTTGTGAGGAGATTCTTTTTTGCTTCTGCCACGATATCTTCCTGACCTTTCTTTATTATTAAAACGAGTAAAACCCGCTATTCATGAGAAGAAAATCTCGATGTTCATGAAAAGACGAAACCCGTTCTCTTTAAAACTGTTATGGTGTATCCCGAAAGAAGGAAACAGCACTCGTTAAGAATACGGCCTCCGGTACGCCGGAAGCCGTAAAGCATTCAATACAAAGGGATATTCTAACAATTTAGAATAAAGAAGTCAATCTATTTCTTTAACCTTATTCTTCAGAGAAAATCCACTCTACAATGCTATAGACTCTGCACCATCCTATAAACTGCTCTTAAGTCCTGCTCCTGATTGACCTCTTTACGCCATCTGGCCGCATCCGGAAGGCCTTCCATATACCAAGACAGGTGTTTTCTCATTTCGAGAAGTGCAAGATGTTCTCCCTTGATCTGTTCCATAAGCCGAAGATGCCGAAGCATCATCTCCTTTCGCTCCGGCAACGAAAGAGGCGGTTCTTGCATCCCCTTTTCCAGTAGGGTACGAATCCTTCTTATCAGAAAGGGATTTCCCTGCACACCTCTTCCTAAGGAAATGCCGTCCACCCCCGTGGACAGGAGCATCGCCATCGCATCTTCTTCCGTAAAAATGTCTCCGTTTCCAAAGAGCGGAATCTGCACCGCTTCCTTGGCTTTTCGAATCCAATCCCAGTTTGCTTTTCCTCGGTAATACTGTTCTCTTGTTCTTCCATGTACCACAATAGCGGATACACCCGCGCCTTCTGCTACTTTCACAAAGTCCAATACATTAATATGGGAGTCCGTAAAGCCCAGACGACACTTTACGGTAACGGGTTTATCTACCGCCTTCACCATAGCGGATAAAATTTTCTCGACAAGAGGAAGGTTTTCCATAAGAGCGGAACCCTCTTGATTGCGCACGACTTTAGGCACGGGACAGCCCATATTGATGTCAAGAATATCAAAATCCGGCTCCACCCGTTTCGCCATTTCCGCAATAATCTCCGGATCCGAACCGAAAAGCTGCACCGCTCTAAGCCCCGGTTCTTCTCCCTTTTCCAAAAGTGAATCGGTATTCTTATTCCCATATAAGATAGCCTTTGCCGAAACCATTTCCGTGCAGGAAAGACTCACTCCCATTTCTTTACAGAGAATACGGTAAGGCAGGTCGGTAACGCCCGCCATCGGTGCCATCAGGATATTACCCGGAAGTACAAGTTTTCCGATACGAACAGGATGAAAAAGCGGCTGCCCCTTCTGTTTCGTTTCTGCTATTGTTTCTGCCGTTGTTTCTGCTGTTGTTTCTGCCATTGTTTCCGCTGTTGTTTCTGCTGTTGTTTCCGATGCATCTTCCTCTTCTTCACAAAGAGAAAGAAGGTCCTCCCTGAAGGAGAAGCCCTCTATCCCGTGCAACTTTATGATATTTTCCAGTTTATTCTTGAATTTTTCTTCCAAACTATCCTCTTTATTGCTCTCTTATCTTACAATATCGCTCTCTTACTCTTACAACATTGCCCTCTTATCTTACAAGAAGCTGTGCAACTCGGTACTGCTCTTCATCAATATCCTTCTTCATCTGCAATGCTTCCTGAATATCATAATCCACAAACTCGCCCTTCTTGTAAGCAACCAGTCGGTTGGACTTTCCTTCACAAGCAATTCCACCGCTCTTGCCCCCATGATAGACGCATAATATCTATCCTTACAGGTCGGAGACCCGCCTCGCTGCATGTGTCCGAGAATGGTCGCTCTGGTCTCAATTCCGGTAGCGGCTTCAATACGGCTTGCCATGGAGGAAGAGTGTCCGATTCCCTCGGCATTGATAATGATATAGTGCTTCTTCCCTTTCTTCCGGCTTTCAATAATACGGTTAATGATAGCCTGCTCATCTCCGTCATACTTCTCCGGAAGAAGAATCTCCTCAGCCCCATTTGCCACACCGCACCAAAGAGCAATATAGCCGGCGCGTCTACCCATTACTTCGATAATGGAACAACGCTCGTGAGAAGTGGAAGTATCACGAATCTTATCAATCGCCTGCATAGCGGTATTAATCGAGGTATCAAAACCGATAGTATAATCCGTACATGCAATATCAAGGTCAATGGTTCCCGGCACACCGATGGTGTTCACTCCCAAGGCGGAAAGCTTGCCCGCTCCCATAAAGGATCCGTCTCCTCCGATTACGACCATGCCGTCAATTCCGTGTTTTTTACAGATTTCAGCCCCCTTCTTTTGGCCTTCTACAGTTGTAAATTCTTTACAACGAGCAGTGTAGAGAATAGTTCCTCCGCGGCTTATGATGTCGGATACGGAATGACTGTCCATATCTACAATTTCTTCCTCTATGAGCCCTGCATAGCCACGCATGACACCCTTTACCTTTAACCGTGATGGATTGCCGATCTTACCACACTGCGGATTGCGGCATTCATCCCCGGAGCATCTCCGCCGGAAGTTAATACTCCTATCGTCTTCACCGCTGCCATAAATTTCTCCTCCTCTATTTCCAAATGCATATCCTTGAAACGAGATCTCCCACACTTTTTATACTGTGCTCATGATGAAGCCTCGATGATACACTTTGTGTTCAATTCTCGATATAAATGAAATACTTCAATCAAGCTCAATATATTACTGTATTCCTATAGGAATTTCAAGGACTTTGTCTTTTCTTTCACATTTTCCGTCCCGAATTTTTCCATAAGAAGACTTCTCGTTCCTTCTCCGGAATCGATTCTGAATTCCCCAGGGAGACGCTTTATGGCCTTTTTCTTTTCTCAAATAGAGTACCACTTCACTTTCTCCCTTATATTCTTTTAAGGATTTGCAGAAGCTCGGCTTCTCTTTTTTTCATACTCTTCCTTATCTGAAAACTGTACCCATATTTCTTTCGGCACTTTTGCAAAGAGAATTATCTTTTCCGCAATGAGTTTCGCCTCTCCCTCATCCTTTTTCTGAATTCTACCCTTCACAAAAATCTTTGAATCCCCTGTCAAAAATTCTTTTTGCCGCTTCAAAGGTACGGGGAAATGCCACCACTTCCATGCTGGCGGTATTGTCCTCTATGGTAAGGAAGGCCATCATCTCATTTTTCTTCGTGATCCGCTTATTGATATTCGTAAGGAGTCCGCCCACGATGCAGATTTCATCGTCTCGGATGCCGTCCTCTTTCTGCTCTTCCTGTGCTTCTTCGGAAAAATCCCTGGCCTTTCGCGTGCAGACTTCTTTCATCAAAGCCTTATCACTGTCTAAAGGATGCCCGGAAAGGTAGACCCCCAAAGCATCTTTCTCATTTCGAAGCAGCTCGGCCTTCGGAAACTCCTCGAGATCCGGAAAGAGCAACTCAAAAATCGCCCTTTTCTTCCGACTCCTCTCCAAGAAGGTCGGACAAGCTCATCTGACCGGGAATAATGTCTTTTTTCCCTTTTTGCAGGTCTTCCAGCACTTCCGAAAGCATCACAAGCTTCTCTCTCCGATTTCCTTCCAAGCTATCCAAAGAGCCGGCATGAATAAAGGATTCCATCGCTCTTCGGTTTAAGCCCCTTGCACTCATACGAAGCACAAAGTCTTCAAAGTTCTTAAAGCTTCCTTTTTTTCTTTCCTCTAAAATGGTTTCCGCGGCACTTCGTCCTACTCCCTTTACCGCAGAGAGACCGTAACGGATTTCTCCGCCCTTGACGGAAAAATCCCACCTCCGCTTCATTGATGTCCGGCGGAAGGATGGGGATTCCCTCTTCTCTTGCCACTTCTATGTATTCTGCCGTCTTTACCATATTGTCCATAAAGGAGCTCATGGTTGCGGCATAAAACTCCGGTGCATAGTAACGCTTCAGATAAGCTGTCTGATAGGACAGGAGGGCGTAGGACACGGCATGAGACTTGTTAAAGGCATAGTTTGCAAAGTCAATCATCTTATCGTAGATGCGATTCGCCACTTCCTCGGAAATCCCCTTCGAGAGACAACCGTATATTCCCTCTTCTTTGTTTCCGTAAACAAAACTCTGTCTTGCCTTTTTCCATTTCCTTCAGCTTCTTCTTACTCATGGCACGGCGAAGCAGGTCGGAATTTCCCATGGTAAAGCCGGCAAGGTCTCGCACAATCTGCATAACCTGCTCTTGGTAGACAATAACGCCATAGGTATTTTTTAAAATCGGTTCCATTTCTTTGCAGTCATAGTGTACCTTCTCCGGATTCTTCTTTCCGGCAATATAGTCGGGAATGAAATCCATGGGTCCCGGACGGTAGAGTGCCACACCGGCAATGATATCATCAAGGTTAGATGGACGGAGACGCTTCATAAAATTTATCATGCCGGAAGATTCCAGCTGGAAAACCCCTGCGCAATCCCCCTTGGAAAGCATGGCATAGACTTCGCTATCGTCATAATTCAGATGATCAAGATCTATTTTTATTCCGTGATTCTTCTCTACAAAGCGAATGGCATCTTGGATCACGGTTAGAGTACGAAGCCCCAGAAAATCCATTTTCAAAAGTCCCAGCTCTTCGATGGTTGTCATCGTAAACTGGGTGGTGATCGAACCGTCCTGCGCCTTTGCCAAGGGTACGTAGTCGGAAACGGGGCCTCCGGCTATCACCACCCCTGCCGCATGCATGGAGCTGTGGCGGGGAAGGCCCTCAAGGCGCAGACAGAGATCAATCATGTTCTTGGTCTCTTCTTCCGTGTCATACAGATTTTTCAAATCTTTACTGACCGTGAGTGCCTTTTGCAAGGTCATATTGAGTTCTGCAGGAACGAGCTTTGCAAGCTGATCACATTTTGCATAGGGAATATCCAGGACTCTTCCGACATCACGAATAACCCCTCTTGCCGCAAGGGTTCCGAAGGTGATAATCTGGCTGACCTGCTCTTTTCCATATTTTCTTCCGACGTAATCAATGACTTCCTGTCTTCTTTCATACTCAAAGTCCACGTCGATATCCGGCATACTGACTCTCTCCGGATTTAAGAATCGCTCAAAAAGAAGCTGATGGCGGATAGGATCTACATCCGTTATCCCGATTGCATAGGCAACAATAGAGCCTGCTGCAGAGCCTCTTCCCGGCCCCACTGCGATTCCTGATGTTTTTGCAAAGTTAATATAGTCCCAAACCACAAGGAAATAATCGACAAAGCCCATATTCCGGATGACTCCGAGCTCATAGTAAAGTCGTTCTTTCTTCTCTTCCGTAAGCTCTCCGTAGCGTTTTGCAAGCCCCTTTAAGCAAAGTTCTTCCAGATAGGCGTAGGAACTGTCATAGCCCTCCGGAATCCGATACTTCGGTAAATGATATTTTCCAAACTCAATCTCTACCTGACAGCGCGCTGCAATACGTGCCGTATTCTCCAGCGCTTCCTTCGCAAAGGGAAAGAGCTCTTTCATTTCTTCTTCGCTTTTAATATAAAACTGGCCACCGGGATAGCGCATTCTATCTTCGTCCTGCAGCTTCTTTCCCGTTTGCAGGCAAAGCAGAATATCATGCGGCTTTGCATCTTCCTTATAGGTATAGTGAATATCGTTTGTCGCAACCAAAGGGATACCCGTCTCTTCATGGAGCCTGAGCATACCTTGGTTTACAAGCTTTTGCTCCGGATAGCCGTGATCCTGCATTTCCAAGAAAAAAATTTCCTTTTTCCGAAAAATTTTTTTCGTAGCGATAAGCCGCCTCCTTCGCCTTTTTCATAGTCGTTATAGCGAAGTGCTCGGGAAACCTCTCCCGCAAGGCAGGCGGAAAGGGCGATGATGCCCTCATGGTATTTTTCTAAAGCGGCATAGTCTACACGCGGTTTATAATAGTAGCCTTCCGTAAAGCCAAGGGATACCAGCTTCATCAGATTATGGAAGCCGGTATCATTTTCCGCAAGAAGGACCAGATGATAGTATCTCGCTTCTCCCTTTTGGAGGCTTTTTCTCCGCCATATCTTCCGTAAGATAGATTTCCGAACCAAGGATAGGATGAATTCCCTGCTTCTTGGCTTCCCTGTAAAAAGTCAATGACACCATACATCACTCCGTGATCCGTTAAAGCGCAGGAATCCATGCCCAGTTCCTTTACCCGGGAAATCATCTCCGGGATCTTTCCTGAGCCGTCCAACAAGCTATAGCTGCTGTGAACATGTAAATGTGTAAATGCCATTTTCGCCTCTGTTTCTACTATGCCAATAAGAAAGTTACGCACCCTTCCATGCAGTAATTCTGCATCGCTTATCATTTTGTACAAAAATATCACAATCGCCTATATAAAAATAAAGGACTTCCGGGATACTTTACCCGAAAGCCCCTTCTTTCACAAGAGCCTGTTCTCTATATTGCTTCCCCCAAAAGGTAATCGCTGATGGCCGTAATGGCTGCTTCTTCGTCTTCTCCTTCTGCGGAAACATAAAGTTCCGTACCATTATCCAAGCCCAATGCCATCATGCCCATAATAGACTTGGCATTCACTCTTCTATTTCCCTCGGACATATAGATACTGGACTGAAAGCGGCTTGCAATCTGTACCAGCATTGCTACCGGATGATCCTCTTTGTTCTTCGGTAAATTCACTGTAATATTATTATCTCTCATAGTCTGTGCCTCCCCCAGTGCTTACGAGCCTCCTAATCCCAGAGTGATTTAAGCTTCATTGCGAAGCTCTTTTGCAATCCTGGCCAATTTTTCGCAACCGATGATTTACACCGCTCTTTCCGATTGGTGTCGCGAGACCCTTGGAAAGTTCCTCAAGGGATGCATCCGGATAGCGTAAACGCTGTTCAGCAACTTCTCGTAAACCAGATTCAATTCGTTCTAAACCTATTTTTCTCTTTAATAAGAAGAATGTCCTCTTGTTGCTTAACACTTGCCTTTACCGTACGATTGATGTTCGCCGCTTCAAAGTTGACTCTACGGTTGACATTCTCGCTGACTTCCTTGAGAATACGGGCATTTTCCAATTCCATCAGACTTTCAAAAGCCCCAAGAATCTTCAAAACATCCGCTATTTCTCCTGCATCCTTTAAGTACACCATGGAATTCTTTCCCCGAAATCCTCTTTTTCGGATGGATCGAAAAAGCTTTCTAAAAATCTCTTCTATCCGTTCCAGCTCTTTTTCAGACTCAGGTAAAAAAATTCCAAATGATATTCTTTCATGGGATCCGTTACAGAAGCTCCTGCAAGAAAAATACTGTTTCAACTCTTCCTTGCTTTTTCTCCTTATCATCTGGCTTCATCTTAATGGTTTTTAGATTTTCTGTAAAGCCTCTTTTCAACAGTTCAGCCTTAATTCTCTTCGAAAAAAGAGTTTTTTTCACTTCATTATCTTTGCTTTTTGAAATTTTTCCACTATACGATTTGCCCTATAATTTTCTTTTGGTTTTCTTGAATTTTTTTACAGTTTTTAGTGTTTATTAACTATATATTATTTATTTATATCTCTATGGTCCAGTCTTACTCCGATATTCTCCATATCCTTTATGGATTGATACAATTTTTCGGCAATCGTGACGGAACGATGCTTTCCTCCGGTACAGGCAATGCCGATAACCAACTGATTCTTCCCTTCGCTGATATAGAGAGGAATCAAAAAAATCCAAAAGCGCCTTTAGCTTATGCAGGAAAAATCTCCGCATTCCCATCCTGATAAACAAAGCGCTGTACAATTTCTTCCGTTCCCGTATGGGATTTCAAGTCCTTCTCATAATAAGGATTCGGTAAGAAACGTACATCAAAGAGTAAATCCAGGTCCTCCGGAATCCCGTACTTAAAGCCGAAGGAGACGATGCTTAACTGCAGATTCTTATATTTTTTCTTCTTCAAAAAAATGGAAAAAAGCTGGCTTCTGAGCTCTTTGGTCAAAAGCTTCGAGGTATCGATGATGATATCCGCCTTTTTTCGTAGGAATGCAAGCTTCTTTCGCTCGGATATAATTCCCGTCTCTACCCTGCCTTCCTTGGAAAGCGGGTGTGATCTTCTGGTTTCCTTAAAGCGCTGAATCAGAACCTCATCTTTTTGCGTCCAAAAAGACGATTTGAAAGGAGATTTTCTCTTCCCATCGAGAAAGGTGCTCTTCCAATCCGTCCAGATCCTGTATGTTTCTGCTGTCAATTCCCAAAGCAATCTGCTCTTCTCTCCCGTTTTCCATCACCAGTTCCAAAAACTTATCCAGTAAAGCAACCGGAAGATTATCTATACAGTTAAATCCGAAGTCCTCCAGAATCTTCAGCGCCACCGTCTTTCCCTGCACCACTCATTCCGGTCAAGATAAGACAGGAACGTTTTGCCTCCTTCTCGGTTCGGACCGGTCTTTCCTTCTCTTCCAAATCCTGCTCCTTCTTCTAAATTACACTTCTCTTTTATTACAAAAAAACTCTTTTTTTCCACTTAAAAAAAGCTCTTTCTTTTTACTGAAAAATAACTGCTTCTTTTTGCTAAAAACTGCCCCACAGCTTGATTTCCGTTTCCAGCTGTACACCTTCCTTTTCTTTGACTATCCTTTTCACTTCTTCGATAAGCTCATAAATATTTCTTGCGCTTGCTCCGCCGAGATTGACCACGAAACCGCAATGCTTCTCGGAAACGGCGGCATTCTCCATACGAAAAACCTCTAAGTCCTGCCGCTTCGATAAGGCGAGAAGCATAGTCTCCCTCCGGTCTTTTAAAAGGTGGAACCGGCAGAGGGAAGCTCCAAAAGGCTGCTTCTCCGCCCTTCTCTTTTGAAAATCCTCCATTTTTCTCTCGAATGGACGCAAGTTCTCCCTTCTTTAAAAGGAAGCTTGCAGAAAGGCAGAGCATCCCGTCTTCCACCGCAGAATGTCGATAAGAAAAATCCATTTCCGAAAGAGAAAGGTCGAAGATTTCTCCATTTCTTTTACAAAATGTACCATGATGGAAAACATCTTTGATTTCGCTGTTATAGGCGCCGGCATTCATCTTGACCGCTCCGCCTACAGTACCGGGAATACCGGAGAGAGGCTCCATTCCCGTGTAGCCCTTTTCCTCCGCATATTTTGCAAGTTCGGAAAGACTTGTTCCGGCAAGGGCTGTAAAAATCGCCCAATCTTCTTGATTTTTCTCTTCCAAATGCTCCTTATAGATTTGGAAGTGAATTCCGGATAGATTTTCACGAATAAGAATCACAGGGGCGTCAAGGCCTTCATCGGAGATCAAAACATTAGATCCCTTTCCAAGGACATAGAAGTCCTTTCCTTCCGTATGCAGCCTCTTGAGAAGTTCTTCCACATCTTCAAAGGAGCGGGGAATATAGAAGTCCTTTGCTTTTCCTCCTACTAAAAAGCTGGTGTATTCTCTTAGTAAGTTGCCTTGAAAATGTTCCATTTACTCCTCTTCCTGCATATTCATATTCTTCGTCACTCGCTCATACAGTACTTGTGCGGCATTGTAGCCCATCTTCTTCGCTCTGTTATTGATTGCGGCACACTCCACGATGATGGCCACATTTCTACCCGGACGAATGGGGATATCGTAGCTGATAATCTGATTTCCCAAAAACTCTGTATAATTATCCTTTAAGCCCAAGCGGTCATAATCCTTATCCTTGGACCATTCTGCAAGGGAAATCACCATATTGATGGTCTGGGTGTCCTTTACGGATTCCACACCGAACATCTGCTTCACATCGATAATCCCGATACCGCGAAGCTCGATAAAGTGCTTTGTCACATCCGGTGCCGTTCCGACCAAGGACTCGTCGGAGACCTTTCGAATCTCCACCACATCATCACTGACCAAACGATGTCCTCTCTTAATCAATTCAAGAGCCGCCTCCGACTTTTCCAATCCCGCTGTCTCCCGTGATGAGAACACCTTCTCCGTAGACATCCACCAGAACTCCGTGCACGGTAATCATGGGAGCCATCTTCACCTTCAGCCAGCGGATAATTTCTCCTTCCAACTCGGTCGTGGGGCGTTCGCTCGAAAGAAGGGGAATCCCCGCCTCCTCACAGGCGGAAATCATACAGGAATCCGGTTCTATATCTCTGGCATAAATAATGCAGGGAATAGGATATTTTGTAATTTCCGCATATCTTGCTCTTCTCATCGGCCTATCCATAGTCATAAGATATGCCGTCTCAACATTTCCGATAATCTGTACACGTTCCGAATCAAACTGCTTAAAAAAACCTGCAAGCTGCAACGCAGGTCTGTTTACATCGGGAATGGTCATAAAAATCTTGTCCGTATCGATGGAAGGAGTCAGATTCTTCAATCCTTCCTTCTCTATCAGCTGAGAAACACTAACTTTTTCGTTGCTTTTCATGAGCTCCTCCTGTACCTGTTTTTTTGTTTCTAAAGTATAGGTTTTCCCGACTGAAATTGCAATCCCTGAAAAGCTATGCTAGACTCTAGCGAAGAAGAAAGGAATCTGCCGTGTATGGATAGTAGAGAGAAAAAAGAAGAAGCTATCGGCATTTTTGATTCAGGTGTCGGGGGCATCAGTGTCCTGAAGGAATTGCAAAAAGAAATGCCATACGAAAATTTTATCTTCTACGGAGACCAAAAAAATGCACCTTACGGAGAAAAAAATCCGGAGAAGAGGTCCGTGCTCTTTCTCTTAAGGCTTACCTTTTTTTGCAAAAAATGAAGGTAAAGGCCACCGTAATTGCCTGTAATACAGCCACCTCCGCCGCAGCGCGGTTTCTTAGGGAGCGCTATCCGGATGACATCATCATCGGTATGGAACCTGCAGTAAAGCCGGCCGCCTTTTTTTCAGGAAAAAAATATTTCAAAAAAATTATAAATGTGAAAAAAGAAACAGGAGAATTCTTGTTATGGCGACGGAAAGCACCCTAAAGGGTGATAAGCTCCACCACTTAATCGACAGTTTAAAGGAACAGGGAGAATACATCCTCCTTCCCGCACCGGGCATTGTTCGTCTTCTGGAAGAAGGAAAGGGGCATGGTGATGAGATGCTCTCTTATTTAAGAGAATTACTTTCTCCTTATAGGGAAGGAAGGATTTCTTCTATTGTGCTGGGTTGTACCCATTTTCCCTTTGTAAAAAAAGGAAATATTAGACGCTTTGGGATATCCCGTTCCCTTCTTTGACGGTGCCGCCGGTACGGCAAGAGAAACCAGACATCGCTTGGAAGAAAAAGGTCTGCTTCGTGATAAGAATCACGAGGAAGCGGATAGAGGAATTCCAAGTCCAAGCGTAGAGCTATACAGCAGTACAGGCGATAGCAGTCTCTTAGAGACTTTCTACCGCCTGCCCATTTAGATTGTTTTTAAGGCATTCACTAAAGCTATTATTTTAGTCTATATACGCCCTTTCTTTTGACCCGGTATTTCCATTTCTTCTCTAATTGCCAGTTTAGCCTGTCATTTACTGACGGGCTTTTCTCTTTACCGCGTAAGCCACCCCAAGGAGAACGATTGCACCTACTGCCATCCCTGCAGATTTCGGGAATCCGCTTCCGGCTTGCCCAGCATCCGCACTTGTCCCGCTTTCTGCACTTTCTCCCGTTTTTTTCAGACTCCGCCTTTTTCCGAATCTTTTGCATCTCCTCCGCTCTTATAACTGATGGTCAAGGCTTTCGTACTGAAAAATATAGTGCTCATCCTTCACTTCACTCGCGATTTCCGTCTCTCCGTCAAAGAAATGAGTCTCTCCCGTAAAAAGCGGAGGCGGGAATGGAATAGCTCAGTTCTCCGTTTATTTCCGTTACGGGATTTCCGTAATGATCTACTATCAGAAGGTCTCCATGTCCTTCCTCTTCGCCCGGCTTAACCTGCAGCTTTAAACCAATCTCGGCACTGTTCTTCGGCACAAGAACTTCCGTACCGCTAAAGGCTGCGGTTGCTCGTCTTCCGCTAAAAACGAATCGTGTAGTCATTTTCCTTGATATAGTTTTGGAACTTCTCTTTGATTTCCTTATGAATTTCCTTTTAAAACATCAAAGGCCTTTTTAGCCTCTTCCTGATTTTTTTAGCAGTAGCTTCTTCCGCACTCAGCATCGTTGTTACGGCATTTTGCAATTCTTCGCTTTCCAAAGCATTGATTTTTTTCGGATACAATAGGCTGGAACTCGTCACGATTGTACTCCACCATGTAAAGCGTATCCATGGCAAGCCAGTATACGGAGTCTTCATTAAATTCATTTTCCTCATTCTCCGCTTCCTGAATCCCTGCCGTCTGATTCGGATAGTACGCTACAAACGGAGAAGTAAGAGGAGAGCCCAGCGCAAGCCACATCGTTCCCGGATACTCTGCTGTCGCAGTAGAGGGAAGATGATAAATGTGTGCTTCCATCGTATTTCTGTTTCCGATAGGATATAAATCTCCGCGACTCATGTCGTCTGCTACTTTATCAATGGTTTCCAGACGGTTTCTGGTAAAGGCCATGGCATCTGCCAGCGTGATTTTCTTTTTTGTCTCCTGTAAGAAGGGATAAATCTCTCCGTCAAACTTTGCATCCGGATTAAACTGCTTGATGCCTGAGCAAACACGGGACTCCGTACTATCGGATAGCTCTCCGGCATAGGAAGCGTATAAATCAATCGACGAACTTTCTTCATTGCCCTTTAAGGTCTTCGCTTCGCTTGCCACCTTAAAGATATCCTTCGAGTAAATATACATGCCGTCCTTGGAAATGTTGAAATGCTCCTTTTCTTCTCCCACGCTTAAATCACATTCATTTAACCAGAAGGAATTCGGAAATACGGAATATTTGTCGCTTGGATATTTCATGGCTACAAACTGGTGTCCAGTATAGATTTCCATATACCAAAGTTCATTATGATCGGCTACCACGAGGCCGTTTCCTTCCGCAGCTCCCTTCGTTGCAACCTCCTCCGCTATAAATTCGACGGCGGATCTTGCATTGTCGCAGCTTCCGAGTACGGCGGTTGTGATAATGGCTTCCGTGATTCCGACCGGCACCGAGCTGTCCGTCCCGTCCACATAGGGATCCACGGCAAGTACCTTTTCATTTGCAGTAGCGGAAACAGTCATGTCCGCAATTAAACCTTTCTCATTGAAACCCGCCTCGTCAAAGTTACCGTACTCCGGGGTTGTGTCGCTTACCGAGGTATAGCGATAGGAATCATGGGTAAAGGTATAGGAATAACCATTTTCCGGATCATAAGAAACATCCTTAATGGTCTCTCCGGCCTTGTATTCCCCGGCCTCATGAATCTTATAGGCTTTGTTGTGGTTTACCTCCAGATCTTCCGTACGTCCGAAAATCGTACTGCCGTCCTCTGTAAGGTCCTTTCCGACAATCACTCCCGTGCAGGCGTAAGCCGAGAACACGGCGGAAATACTGATCCCCGTAGCAAGAACGCAGCCGCAAAGCATGGAAACAGTTTTTTTCATTTTTTCTCCCTTCTCTTGTAAGTGAAATCCCTCGTTCTTCTTTAGAACAGGACAACACAGCTTCTTTTTCTTGTAATTGTATTATAAATTATACAATTTGACGAATATGGAAATAACTTCGATGCTTTCTTGTATATTATTGCAGAAAGCCGTTTTGAAAGGACTTCTCCCGCAAAATAGCAGTCTGTTTCTCTTCTTGGACAGGCAAACTGTGGAGAAAAAATATTTGCAAATTTTTGCTTGACAATAAAAATGAATCTTTGTATAGTATACGGGTGCTACGGCATACGCGCCCTTAGCTCAGCTGGTAGAGCAGTAGACTCTTAATCTATTTGTCCAGGGTTCGAGTCCCTGAGGGCGCAGTACAGAAACGATGTCACAAAGTGACATCGTTTTTTCTTTACCTAATTTATCTTCTACTTACCGGACTATTATAAGAATTAGTATATATTGTATTTTACAGTCTTGAAACAGGAGCAATCTGAGCCCGTCAGTACTTGCTGAAAGCAAGCAATGCGATGCTTGAAGCTTAGTACTGCTACCGGGCGAAGTTAGCGAGAACGTGCCCCTGTTCCAAGACTGCAAAATACGATTGCAATCTGATAACAGCCCAACTTATCACATTCCTCTTATTTTTTTCTGAATACTTTCTCCATTTCTTCCGCTTTCCTAAAAGCTTTGTTATACTATGACAGAATGGCGAAATTTTTAGTATTTCTCTATATAAAGGAGTGCTTATGCAAAATATATTGGTTTGTGATGATGATAAACAGATTGTGGAAGCCATTTCCATTTACCTAACCGGTGAAGGCTTCCATGTTCTCAAAGCCTATGACGGCTTTGATGCTTTAAAAATCATGGAGAAAGAAGCTCTCGATCTCCTTATTTTGGATGTAATGATGCCTGGACTGGACGGGATTCGTACCACCTTGAAGATTCGGGAAAAGAGCTCCGTTCCCATCATTATTCTCAGTGCAAAAAGTGAGGACACGGATAAAATTCTGGGCTTAAACATCGGTGCAGATGACTACATCACAAAGCCCTTTAACCCCTTAGAGCTTGTCGCAAGAGTAAAGTCTCAGCTAAGACGCTACACACAGCTTGGCAATATGAACGAAACGGCAAAAGGCGATGCTGTTTACAGCTGTGGCGGTTTATTGATTAATGATGATACCAAAGAGGTAAGCGTGGACGGGGAGCAGGTTAAGCTGACTCCAATCGAATACAATATTCTGCTTCTTCTTGTTAAAAATGCCGGGAAGGTATTCTCCATCGACGAAATCTACACCTCCATTTGGAATGAGGAAGCCATCGGTGCAGACAATACCGTTGCCGTACATATCCGTCATATTCGGGAAAAAATTGAAATTGACTCCAGAAAGCCCAAGTACTTAAAGGTCGTTTGGGGAGTCGGCTATAAGATCGAAAAACAAGGAAAGACCGAGGAATAAAATGAAAAAGTTTTTCATCCCTTTCTTACACCTCTTCTCCCTTTTTCTTCTGCTCTGCAGTTTGGTCATCCTGCATTTTGCACCAAGGGGAAGAGACGCGGTGTCCTTCTTAAAGGAGAAAAACTACCTCTCCTCCTCCGACTTTGACAGTGCTATTTCGGAAAGTGTCAATGATATCTTTGATTACATTGATTTACGGGACATTTTTTTGAAACAAGGGGAACTCTGGACTTAAATCATACCATTGCACAAAAGTGAGACAAACGGTGCCACCCGTTCCTACAGTTTGGATTATTTGATTAAATACGCCCGCTCCATGGGCTATTATTTGAATGAAAAAAATGAAATCCTGGAAGATGGTCCGGCTACCGTCTCAAAAGAGCAGGACGAGAAGGAACATATGGTCCGGGTTATTTATCGTGCCTATCTTCCCGACTACCAGCCCGCAACGCCCGCAGACGGCTTTATGAGCCTTGGGCGCTTAGCCAAAGAAGCTTTGGGCTATCTTGCAAAATACTATGCTATTCGCTCCCGCTACTTTGACAAAGGCTCCAACTTTTCCTTTTACGTAGCCTATTCCAGTGAGGGAAATTCCACCTGTTATACCAATGCGGAAGGAATCACCGAAAAGCAGATTCAGACTCTGGGAAAATACCTCTATACCGACTCCGATACCTTGGAAATCAAAAGCAATCTGAAAACAGCCCCCTCCAATCTTGTGCCTCTTTTGGAAGCAAGAGACCCGTATCGGGATGGAACTTACGTTTTTCTCCGCCGGAGTAGATACCCGCTTCCCGCATGAGGATGAGTACAAAGCAGCCTATATGGAATACAGCACCAGAAGGCAGCTTACCTTTGTCGGACTATTTCTCTTTATTTTCAGTATCTTTGCCGTTTTAACGAGCTTTGTTATGCTCCTTGCCCACACCGGACGCGGAGAAAAAAACGGCCTCCAACTCTACCCCTTTGATAAAACTCCTGTAGAACTGACTCTTATGCTTGGGATTGTTTGGTTTTATTTCACGCAGATCCTTACAAAGTATTTTTTCGAAAGTCTTCTGCTGGTTGTAGGAAACTTCCCCGAACCGGCTTTTTTTAGTTCTTTAAGCCTGTTTGCAATTCGATATCTCTTACTCCTGCCCTTATTTCTTTCCATGGTGCGGCAGTACAAGAAATCCATGCTCTTTCATTGCTCCTATCTGAGAAGAATCCTAAAGCTCATGGAAACCTATATCACCGCAAGCCAGTTCACAAGATCAAAGACCTTTTCCTACCTGCTGTTTGTGTTTCCCAACTTGCTTGCTTTAGGCTTGATTCTGTACAACGCCTATTGCTTTATTAACAGAAGAAGCCTATTGCATCTGCTTTTTGCCACCCTTTTACTCTTTATTACCGTTTCCATCGACTACTACACCTACTTCATCAGTAGGGGTTTGCACGATGCGGTAAATGAGCAGGTTAAGGCTGAGCGTTTAAAGGCGGACCTAATTACCAATGTCTCTCATGATTTAAAGACACCTCTTACCAGCATCATCAGCTATGTAGACCTGTTAAAGCGGGAAAATATCGGAGATGAAAGGGTACAAGGATATATCGAAGTTTTGGAACAGAAGGCCAGCCGTCTGAAGAACCTGACGGAAGATCTGGTGGAAGCCAGCAAAGCCAGCTCCGGTAATGTCAGTCTGGAGCTGCATCCCATTAACTATAGTGAAATACTTCTTCAAACCTTAGGAGAGTTTCAGGAGAAGCTGGAAAAACGTTCTCTTACTATTCTTACTTCGGTACCGGAAGAAGATATCATGATTATGGCGGACGGAAGACAACTGTTCCGCGTTCTGGAAAACCTCTTTAACAACTGTGCAAAATATGCACTTCTTGGAAGCAGAGTCTATATCACTCTGGAAAAGCGGGAGAAAGAAGCGGCTTTCATTATGAAAAATATTTCGGAGGCCCCTCTAAATATCTCCCCGGATGAACTTACGGAGCGTTTTGTACGTGGAGATGTTTCGCGCAGTACGGAAGGCTCCGGCTTAGGACTTTCTATTGCAAAGAGTCTTACCAAGCTTATGTCCGGTAAGATGATTATCGATATCGACGGAGACCTCTATAAGGTATCTCTACTCTTCCCGCTCGTGGAAAAGGAAGAAGGAGAATAGCTTTTTATGCTGAGACTGTTTAAAAAAGTAAAAAAACAAAAAAGATTCGGATTCGCTTCTATTTCAGTGTTTTTAGTGTTAATCCTCATTCTAAGCCTCTTTACCCCAATCCTGTCCTTTGCGGACAACTGGCCTTCTTGTCCGGAAGCCATTGAGGCGGAGGGGCTGTTCTTTTGGATGCCAATTCCGGTACCGTACTTTATGCTAAAAATGAGCACAATAAGTACTTTCCCGCTTCCATCACCAAAGTCTTAACAGCAATAGTAGTACTTGAAAATGTAGAGAATCTCGAGACAAAGATCAGTTTTTCCTCTGCCGCAACAAAGGACAATCTGGAGGTCAATTCTACGGTAATCGGTGCCGTTCCCGGAGATAAATTGAGTGTAAGGGACTGTCTTTACTGTCTGCTCCTCCACTCTGCAAATGACTGTGCAAACGCCCTAGCTGAATATGTTGCCGGCTCCAATGCAAAATTCGCCGAGATGATGAATGAGAAGGCAAAAGAAATCGGCTGCACGGATTCCCATTTTACCAATCCATCCGGACTAAACAATGAGGAGCATTACACCAGTGCCATGGATATGGCAAAGATTCTGCAATATGCAATACGGAATCCCATTTTTTTACAGATTGATGCCACACAGGCATACACCCATGCTCCCATCAGTAAGTATCCGGATGCGGAAGCAAAGGAAAATACCATTTATGCCCATCACAAAATGATGCGTAAAAGTTACAAGGAGTATTACGAGGGTGTATTTGCCGGAAAAACGGGTTATACGATGCTTGCCGGAAACACCTTGCTTACCGCTTGCAAAAGAGGGGATACAACCCTGATTTGCGCCATCTTAAACGGGCACAACACACAGTATAAGGATACAAAGAAGCTCTTTGATTTCGGTTTTTCCTGCTTTAATTCCTACCCTGTAGAGAAAAATGACAATCGTCTTCTTGCTTTGGAGAACAAGTGGAATGTAGACGGTATTCCTTTATCAAAAGCCTTGCATTTTACAATCGGCAGCACAGATCAGGTTTGTCTTCCGAAAGAGATTCCCTTCCAGGATGTCGCCTCCGAATTAAGCTATGATTTAACAGAGGAGGAAAAGGAGGAGGGAAAAGTCGCAAAACTTGTCTATCATTTTGAAGATCGCACTGTAGGTACCGCTTATATCTATTTGGAAGACGAGGAAAGCAGTAAAGACAAGAGCAGTCTCTCCCAAACATCTCTAAAAAAAGAAGAAAGCATCCCGAAACGAATTTCCGTGGAGCTGAAAAAAGAAGAAAAAAGCACGGAAGAGACAGTCGATAGCAGCACAGAGAGACAGAGCAATGCTCCTGTTATATTTGACAAGAAGGCAGGAAAAATTATTATTCAAAAACCGATTCTGAATCTTCTAAAAATCCTGCTCGCTCTATCCGTCCTTGTCGTGCTCGGGTTTATCGGCGTTTACCTCTTCCAAAGAAGAGAAGAACTGTACCGTGCAAGAAGAAGAAAAACGTATGCTTAAGCACACCAAAGACCTCAGTCGGGACCAAAAAGGCAAGACGAGATTTGCTGCTGGAAAAAAAACGTAGAGAAAAGAAAAACAGAAATTAGATATGAATTTTATATGAAAGCTTTATTCTTTTTTTAGAGAAAAGTTCTTGCTTATTCCTTCATATCGGAGTATTATCTTGCTTCATAGACATAAAAAAATAACTTAAATTATGATTATAGAGTAGATAAAAAAATTAAGGAGAAATGGAGGAATAAAGATGGAGACAGTAAAAATTTCAATTCCGGATTCAGAAGCAGTCAATGATTTTGTCAATAAGACAAGCAGCTTTTCTTTTGATCTGAATTTAGGCCGCGGAAGTCGCATCGTCGATGCAAAGTCTTTCTTGGGTGTACTTTTCCTCGGTATTGGCAATGTATGCGATTTAAGTGTTCCGAAGGAGTATATGCATTTGGTTGAAGAGAAGTTAGGGAAGTATGTAGTAAAGAGCGCTTCCAAAGCCTCCTAAAAGAAACCAATTTTGCCCTTCGGGCAATGTAAAGGACTGTAAAAAACCGCTCCAACAAAAAGGGAGCTGTAAAAAATCAAAATAATAAAGGGATTCTTTGCAATATTATTGCTTAGAAAATTATTTTGATTTTTTTACAGCTCCTTTTGAGTTATAGGATAAACTTGTTGATGAAAAACCGGGTTTTCTAAACAGGTATCGCGCTCTTAGAGCACGCAGAATCTCATTTCATATACCGATTCACTTCCACTAAATCCACTATATAGATCTTGCCCGTCTTTGCCCACATACGACAGTCAATATGCCCGTTTTTGGGGAATCGTCTGGTCTGGCCGGCATTATAGCCTCTATAGTCCGTCTTCAGAACACGTTTCATCAGCATCTTATCCGTAACGGATGCCCTCCATACCGGAATCGAAAGAGTACAGTCACCGTCTCCGGTATATATCACGATGATGGCAACCTGCGTTTCACTTCCTCTGGCAAAGACTACATAATTCTTTCCTGCCTGCAAAAGCATAAGGGCACCATTTCGGAGGGAAGGCATATTTTTTCTATGAAAAAGCAAGTATCTGTGATAGTCCAGAAGCTCCATGTCTTCCTCCCCCCACGGATAGGGACGACGGCAATCCGGCTCTGTCCAACCGCAGACACCGACCTCATCCCCGTAGAACAGAGTCGGAGCCCCCGGCCAAGTCATAAGAAGCATGGCTCCAAGACGAAACAAAGCAGGATCAATTCCTGTTGCCGCATCATCCAAGCCCGCCTTAATTCTCCCGACTCTTCTATTGGTCCTCGTCATAAAACGGGAATGGTCGTGATTCGAAAGCTGATTCATACTGGCTTCTATGGCGTTCTCCGGCATCTTTGCCATATTGTAGCGCATGGTATTAAAGAAGATGGTTCCGTCTCCAAAGAGCTCCGGCATCTCTCTGTCCGAGTGCTTTTCCATTCCGGTTAAAAACCAGCTTACCGGCTCCATAAACGCGTCATAATTCATGATGCTGTCCCATTCCTCGCCCCTAAGCCGGGGCACTGGGATCTCCATAATGCTCCGCAAGAATAACCGCATTCGGATTGGCTTCCTTAACGGCCTTACGGAACTTCTTCCAGAAATAATGGTTGTATTCCTCGCTGTGTCCGAGGTCGGCAGCCACGTCCAGCCTCCATCCGTCGCAAAAAAATAGGGTGCGCTTACCCATTTTCTTGCTACAGAGAGAATCTCCTCCTCAATGAAAGCGCATTTTCATAATTCAATTTAGGAAGGGTGTCATTTCCCACCACTTCTCATACGCATCATTGTTCGGCCAATCCGCAGGATCTTTTTTTAGGAAATGAAAATACTCTCTATATGGGCTGTCATAGCTTTCGTATGCTCCCAGAGGATAGGAATTTCCCTCTCCCGTCTTATAGAAGAAGGAGGCGTTCATATAGCGATGAAAGGATCCGCAGTGATTGAATACGCCATCAATAATGACCTTCATCCCTCTTTTATGGCAAGCTTCCACGAAGTCTCTAAAGAGTGCATCGCTGGCTTCCAGATTCTCTATATCCGTACTGCGAATACTGTATCGGGTAGCATGCTTATTTTCCCTGTCTCCCTCTTTCAGGACTTCTCCCCCATCCTTTACGATTCGTCCAAGATGCGGATCGATGTGAGTGTAATCCTGTGTATCATATTTATGATTGGAGGGCGAAACAAATAAAGGATTAAAATACAAAACCTCTACCCCAAGATATTGCAGATAGTCCAGCTTTTTCCATACTCCTTCCAAGTCACCTCCGTAAAAGCGGTGCACATCAAAGGGTTCCACTTTTGCATTCCAATCCGCCACGGCCTCTACCGGCCTTGCGAGGTAAATGTATTCTCTGTCCTCCACATTGTTCTTTCCGTCGGCATTGTAGAAGCGGTCCACAAAAATCTGATACATGACAGCACCCTTAACCCAATCCGGCACAAAGAAATCCGGAAAAATCGAAAAGGCATACTGTATCTGCAAGTCATCCGTCACACCAAGACGGTTATATGACAGGTATTCCATCCCTTTTTGTATCTGAAAATAGTAGTAAAAAGGCTTGTCCTGTAGTTCTATCTCTATTTCGTAATAATCAAAATAACGGTCACTGCTCACGATCTTCATGAATAGCTTGGAATCTTCTTCCATGAAAACCAAAGATACACTGTCCACATCCTCCTTCAAGGTCCGAAAGCGTATGGTAACCGTCGAAAAAGAGGGGCTCTCCTCCGGTTCTCGGTAGAAGCCCTTCCCTATACTATACAGGGCATCCCTATTGATTCCCATCATTCCTCCTTACACTTTACTCCTCAAAGTGAATTCCGGCCAAATAAGGAAGTCCTCTGTAACGCTGCTGATAGTCAATGCCGTATCCCACTATAAAAATATCCGGAATCAAAAATCCCTTGTACTTTACTTTAACTTCACACTCTCTTCTTTCCGGCTTATCCAGTAAAGTGCAAATTTCCAAAGAAGTCGGGTTTCTCTCTCCCAATAACTTAGTCAAATGACTCAGGGTTCTACCCGTATCTACAATATCTTCAACCAGAAGTACATTTTTTCCTTCCAGAGGTTCATCCAAATCCTTCACAATCCTCACGATGCCGGAACTTTCCGTCGCATTTCCATAGCTGCTTACCGCCATAAAATCCATAGTCACATTCGGATTCTTCAAGCGCTTTGCCAGCTCACACATAAACATAACTGCACCCTTTAAGATGCAAATCAGATGCAGCGGTCTGTCTTTATAATCCTCATCTATGATTTTTGCCAGTTCCTTCACCTTCTCCTCTATCTCTTTTTCAGAGTAAAGGACCTCCAATCTCTCTTTCACCTTTTTCTTCTCCATGACTTAATCTACTATGTATATACTTCAAAACTTTCACTCACATCACTACTATTATATAGTTTTATCGCAGTTTGCAAGCTTAATCTGCCGGAAATATATTCTGTTTTATAAGATTCTGTTTGTATCTTTCTGTTTTATATCTTTCTGTTTTTATATCTTTCTGCCTCTGCAATCAATCTATCATAGATCAAGAACTTTCCCATCTCTTTTTCGAAGATAGAGAACCTTATTTCGAATTTCTCCTATATATCCCTTAGGAAGCTCCGTTCTTTTTCCGCTTCCTGAGAATATCAAGCTGTCCAGCGCATAAAGATGGGCTCTCGAAAGGTCTCTTATCTCTCCCCGCAGTCTTCTTATCGCCATGCGATATATTTCCCTCCGTAAAAAAGCGGGCTCTTCTTTTAAATCCAAAAGAGAAATCGCCAGTTTCCCTTCCTCTTCCGTCCCGAAGCATTGCAAAAAATCAGCAGCCTTTTTCTCCAGATACAGTTCCAGCTCGTTCATCAGCTCCGCTTCTTCCGAAAGATGCTGCACCGTTCGACTATTTATTTTTTTCCATAGCAGGAATCAGGCTGTTTTCGAATATAATTTCTGGTAAATTGCAAATCTTCATTGCTCTCATCTTCCATGTATTGTAATGACAATACATGGAGTCGTCCAATAATATCTTGTTTTCTTATAGATAAAAGCGGACGGATACGATGCCCTTCCTCCCTCTTCATTCCGGACAAACCGGAGATACCGGAACCTCTTAAAAGGTTATGAATAACCGTTTCCGCTTGATCATCCATGTGTTGTGCTAAAGCAATTTTTGTCAAAACTCCAGTTTTTGCTTCCCACTCCGCTCTTCTTTTTTCCAAGGCCTCATAACGAAGAATTCTTCCCGCTTCTTCCAAACCGAGTCCGTTCTCCGAGGAAAAAGCCGGAACATCCACCCGTACAGAAGTAAAGGGAATTCCCATTCTTTAGCCTTATTCTCTGAAAAATTGTAAATCCCTGTTCCGCTTTTTTTCACCTCGAATCCCATGATGAACATGCATAGCTTCCAAAGAAAATGCAATATGCTTCTGCAATTCTTTCAAAAGATAAAGAAGATACAAGGAGTCTCCACCGCCGGAAAATGCCAGAAGAACCTGCTCTCCGGGAAGAATCAGCTTGTATTTTTTTATATATAAAAATAATTCCGTATCGATTCCCTTTTGCATTTTCCCTCTATTCGCAAAGAAAAACGAAAGAAGAAGAATCCTCTTTCGTTTCCAAGTACTTAATTTTCCGGTTTTACAATGATTTCATCAGGCATCTGTAAACCAAAAATCTCTCTCGCCTCTTCCATGATGTATTCCTTGGTCTTGCTATAAACCCGTTCTTCATCCAGTTTCTTTTCTCGTTGCTTTTCTTTATTTAATTCTTCTTCGAGACTTTCTTCCATGGCGAGATAGTTTTTATTCTGTTCTTGCAATGTATTTCCTCTGACAAAAATCACAATAGCAAGGAGAGCTACCACCAGAACCAGTCCTAAAATGGTAACTCCGTTTCCAAACATTCCGCTTTTCTTTCTTCCTTGCTTCTTCATAGATACTCGAATAGCTCTTCAGCTTCATCCTTTCGTATTGGTTCTTTGGTGGAGAGAACTTTTGCTTCCACCTGTTTTTCTCCAAAACGAATACCGATTACGTCTCCAATCTTTACGTCATAGGATGCTTTCTGCACTTTGCCGTTAACAGATATTCGACCGGTATCGCAGGCTTCATTAGCTATTGTCCGTCTTTTTATCAGGCGAGATACCTTAAGATATTTGTCTAAGCGCATGGCTTAGTTTACGCGCTCCTTTAAAGCCTTACCTGCCTTGAATCTCGGAGCCTTGGAAGCAGCAATCTTCATGGACTCACCGGTTCTTGGATTGTGTCCTTCTCTTGCAGCTCTCTCAGAAACATCAAATGTTCCGAAGCCAATCAGCTGAACCTTGTCACCCTTCTCAAGAGCACCTGCAATAGCCTCAAATACTGCCTCTACTGCAAGTCCTGCATCCTTCTTGGATAATTCTGCCTGCTTAGCTACAGCGGAAACCAACTCATTCTTGTTCATTTTTTCCTCCATGATTGCCGCCTCAGGCGGCGTATTATAATTCATAACGAGTATCCTTCACAAAGCGTGCGATATCTCGTTTGCGAGTACTGCAAAAGCTCGCAGACTCTTCTTGTTAAGGAGCGGAAACTAGGAATAGTTCAGCTCATAATAGGGACGAATGCCCTTATACGACTGCATTATAGCTTTCCCACTTTCTCCTGTCAATGAACCATGCACATTTCATGCCGATTTCCTGTGTTTTTTAAGTAAAAAAAGGTAATTTTATCTTAAAAAATGAAAATAAGTCTGTTTAGCGGACAAATAAGTACAAACTCAGCAAGCTATCATGCGTAAAGAGAACTGTCTGTCAGTACGTTCAAAGAGAAAGCACTGTTGCGATTTCCCCTGCCTTATCCATTGTTTCTCGAATATTCGGAAGCTCCCTTTGATTTTTTTCTTTTTTTATAAAAAGAGCAGGCTTTTCTCCATTTTGAAAACGAAGTTCCCCATTGGAATCCTGTACAAGAGCGGGGATTTTTGCGGTATCCAATTTTGCTTTCGGTGAAAACTGTAACAGAATTTCACCCTCTTAATCTTACATTCCAAAACACCGATCTTACTGAGGGAAAGCTTTTAGCATCGCTACACGGAAGAGATTTTTCCACCATATCCGGCAAATCCCCGTAACGGTCTATCAGCTCATCCTTTAAATCCATTTCCTCCTCATCACTTCCGATAGTGGAAATCTTCTGATAAGCTTCAAGCTTCTGCTCTTCATTTGGAATATAGCTTTTCCGGAATATAGGCATCGAGGTCAACATCAATCTGACACTCTATGCTTTCCTCCTCCGTCTTTTCTCCCTTTTCCAATAAAAACTGCATGGCGAAGAAGCTTGGTATAGAGCTCATAGCCCACCGCCTCCATGTGTCCGTGCTGTTCTGCTCCGAGCACATTTCCCGCACCGCGAATCTCCAAATCCCTAAGGGCAATTCAATTCCCGATCCCAACTCCGTAAATTCTCGGATGGCTTTTAATCGCTTTTCCGATTCCTCCGTAAGACTTTTTCCCTTTTTATACAGAAGAAATGCATAGGAAATACGGCTCGAGCGTCCTACACGCCCGCGAATCTGATAGAGCTGAGAAAGTCCCATTTTATCCGCATCCTGAATGATCAAAGTATTTGCGTTTGGAATGTCGAGCCCCGTTTCAATAATGGTTGTGGAAACCAGAACATCAATTTCTCCGGAAATAAAGGAAAGCATGATTTTCTCAAGTTCCCGCTCTCCCATCTGCCCATGAGCATAGGCAACTCTTGCATAGGGAACAAGATGCTGCACGCGCATTGCCGTATCCGCTATGCTCTTTACCCTGTTATGCACATAGTAAACCTGTCCGTCTCGCCTAAGCTCCCGCTCTATCGCTTCCCGGACGGAGGCTTCATTTTCCTCCATGACATAGGTTTGAATCGGCAGACGGTCAAGGGGCGGCTCTTCCAAGACGGAGAGATCACGAATTCCCACTAAGGACATATGGAGGGTTCTAGGAATAGGAGTTGCAGAAAGGGTCAAAACATCCACATTTTCCTTTAAAGATTTAATCCGCTCCTTATCCGATACGCCAAAGCGTTGCTCCTCATCCACAATGAGAAGTCCCGTGTTTTTAAAATGTACATCCTTCGAAAGAAGACGGTGTGTGCCTATCGCAATATCCGCTCTACCGTGAGAAAGCTCTTCGAGGCTCTTCTTCAGCTCCTTTCCGCTTTGAAAACGGGAGAGGAGACGAGTCTCCACCGGAAAGCCCTTCATTCTTTCCGTGAAGTTATTGTAAATCTGCTGGGCAAGGATGGTTGTCGGGCAAAGGTAAGCTACCTGCTTGGAGTCCTGCACCGCCTTAAAAAGCGGCTCTAAGAGCAATCTCCGTCTTTCCGTAGCCCACATCTCCACAAACCAGACGATCCATGATTTTTCTGCTTTCCATGTCTTCCTTCGTGGCTTCAATGGCTAAAATCTGATCTCCCGTCTCTTCATAGGGGAAGGCTTCCTCGAATTCCTTTTGCCATACCGTGTCCTCCGAAAAGGCATAGCCTTCCTCATTTTGGCGTTTCGCGTATAGCCTTAAAAGCTCTCTTGCGATTTCCTTTACCGCCCCCTGCACTTTTGCCTTTGTTTTCTGCCATTCCGTGCCGTTTAAGCGGTTCAGCTTCGGTACTTTTGCCTCTTTTCCCGCATACTTCTCTATGCCGTCCAGCTTCGTTACAGGTAAATAGAGATTTCCCCGTCTCCGTAGAGAATCTTGATAAAAATCCTTGCTCACGCCGTCTGTTGTGATACGCTCTATTCCTTGATAAATGCCGATTCCGTGGCTTTCGTGCACCACATAGTCGCCTTTTTTTCGATTTCCGTCAAGGGAACCGATGCGCACGCCTTCGACCTTCTTTTTCTTTTTCTTCTTCTTTTTAGGCTAAGGCTCTGCCCGAAAAGTTCCGCTTCCGTAAGGACAAAGAGCCTTTCTTCTTCAAGAGAAAAGCCATGCCGGAGAAAGCCTGTACAAACCTGTATACTCTTCTCCCCTCTTTAGGGAGGCTGAATTCATCAGGGGCAGTATGCGGAAATCCCTTCTTCTCGAAGCTGTTCCGCAAGACGGGAGGCACGGAGCACAGAGGGAGAATAGAGAAGAATCCTGTATTTCTCCTGAAAAAGTCGTTTCACATCCTCCTGAAAAAGACCGGGCTGTTTTCCATAAGAAGGAATTTCCTTACTGCTTACGCTTTTTCTGTAAATTTCGGGCATCCGCTACATCGACTAAGGAATCGAGTCCCGTCCCGAGCGTGGAGAAGGCAGCAAAGGCTCTTTCTCCAATTTCCGTGAGGAGCGTTTGCGGAGAAAAAAGCTCTACCTTTTCTTCCTCCTCCGTATTCGCTTCAAAAAAGTTTAAAAACTCCGCTTCTACCCGCTCCGCCTCTTCCAAAAGCCTTGCCGGCTCATCCAGAAAAACGACTGCGTCTTTCGGAAAATAATCAAAAAGGGAAAATGCCTTAAGAGAAGAAGAAAAGCCCCTCTCCCCTGCAGGGTAGAGCTTTGCTTCTTCTATTTGCCAAAGAGAGCGCTGGCTCTCCAAAGAAAAGTGACGAATGCTGTCTACCTCTTCCCCGAAAAACTCAATACGAACCGGATCTTCCATCTGGTTGGAGAAGATATCCACGATACCTCCGCGAATAGAATACTCCCTCGCATCTCAATCTGCTCAACTCTCTTGTACCCCATCTGCGAGAGTTTTTCCTGCAAGTCGGAAAGCTCGATATGCATCCCGATCTTCACAGTAAAAAGAGATACTTGAAAGGCATTTTTTCCTTCCATTTTCTCCATGAGGGAAGAGAAGGTGGTCACTACAATCCCGCTTTCCTCTTCCAAGAGGTGACGGAGACACTCTCCCTTTTCCCTTAAGATATAATGTCCCCTTGTATCCGCCTTGTAGAACAGATAATCCTTCGGAGGATAATAATAGGCATTTTCCGAAAAAGCCTTACAATCCTGCAAAACCTCCTTCGCCCTCTCCTCGTTTTTGCAAAGATAAAGTGCCCAGTTCTTTGCAAAAGGAAGTGCAAGAAGTGGTTTAAGACTATCTACTATTCCGGCATAAAAAACTTGCCCTCCCAAGTCCAGCCTTTCACGCATGGACTGAAAAAAGCAAAGTTTCCTCAACCGGATTCGTATATACGGATTCTCCCTTGTTGACCTCATTATTGTTTAGCACTATGAACCTCTAATTCAAAAAAATTGGATCTGAAACGTCTCCTATATCCTCTTTTCATAAAGACGCTCTCGCTCATACTTTTTTTCTGGCAATAGGATTATTAATAAAAATACAAATTGATTCGACATGGGCATAAATAAATCCATGAAACGTTCTAATTCTTCATAGTTTTGCGGGTATTGGAATAAGGGGTAATCTGAGCCTGTTAGTACTTGCTGAAAGCGAGCATTTGCGAAGCTTGAAGCTTAGTACTACTACGTGGCGAAGTTAGCGAGAGCGTGCCCCTGTTTCAATACTCGCAAAAATATGAACAAGATTTCCATTGTTTTTTTAATACAATATTGTAACAATTTATATTTTTTTATTATAGAGGTTCATGGCCTTTTCAATCCCCTCCGTAACGGTACAGATGCAGGCCTTTGCCACCTCCGCATAAGCCTCTTCCATCAGTTTCTCCTCTTCCTTAGAGAAATGTCCGAGGACATGGGCTGCCAAATCCCGGTTTTCATCCTTATCCCCTACTCCCAGACGAATCCGCGGGAAGTCCTCCGTTCCTAGTCTTGCAATGATGCTTTTTAGGCCGTTATGTCCCCCTGCCGAGCCTTTTTTTCCGGATGCGAATACTCCCCGGAGAGAGGCTTATTTCATCAGAAATCACAAGAACCTGCTCTGCAGGAATCTTGTAGAAGTTTGCCATGGGGGCAATACTGTCTCCGGAAAGGTTCATATAGGTGAGGGGCTTTAAAATAATCACTTCCTCCGCTCCGATTCGTAATTTCGTAAAGGCGCCGTGAAATTTCGTGCTTTCCAGTCCTTTTCCACCCAGTTCATCCAAAAGGGCATCTATCGCCGCAAAGCCGGCATTGTGTCTCGTACCGTCATATTTTCTTTCCGGATTGCCGAGTCCTGCTATCAACCACATTTTTTTATTTCCTCTATAATCTTATTGTTATCGCAACTTTTGTAAACTATATCCATATTCAAAGAATAGTATTATAAAATATTTTCTTTCTCAGGGCAATCCAAACGATAGTCTCCGATGGAGTAAACTTACTGTCAGTTAACGAGCTTCAAAAATACACCTTGATAAAGGTCTTCAACTTTTCAATTATCTTATTATCATTTTTATTTCATGTCAAAATTTTATAATAAACGGAGGTGGTTCCGTATGGAGAAAGTCTTCTTAACCGTTTCTCCCGGAATTGATGCATGGAGCCCATCTATATATTTCTTTGACGCATCATAGTGCTCTTTCAACACATCTCTAAGCCTTATTTCTTTTACGCTTATCCCTTCTGTTCCGGTCGCCCCCAGCTTCCTTTCTTCTCGACCTATCCTCACCAACTGAAGAAGTTTCTCTCTTCCATAGTTTCTCTCATAACACCTTAGCTTACTCATCTTGTCAGCACCTTTTTGGCTCCATGATAAAGGTCTTGAACTTAAGCGATCAGATAACACATGACTTACATGACTCTCTGCACTACAGCCTTGTACAAGCTTGTTTCTTAGCGTTCTCCTGATAGCTGCCCAATTCTCTAGCACATACGTCCGTAAGCTTTTCTATCTCTCTATATTTCTCCCTGATGCCGCCATACAATCTATATATTTTGAGAATGAAGCCTTAGTGGAATGCTTAGAGTATAGTAAATGCCATAATTCTTCTTTGGCGATATCCTTTTCATCTAACATCTGCGCTGCAGCCTGATTAATATATTTCATCAAGTGAAATTTATCTGCACAAAAGACTGATTTTTCAATGAACTCCGCCCCATTCTTTATCCACTGGGCTCCATCACCACTAATAAATACTTTCTTTAAGGTCTCTTTATCATATGTCTTTTCAATGTAGTCAGAAACCTTAGTCCAAAGACATGCATTTCCTTCTTTTCCGGGATAAAGTCCGGCAAAATAAAAGCTATTTTTGAGTTCTTTTCTTCCTTTACAGCCGGATTCAAACTTTCCTTCATGTACGTAAATCAGTTTAGAAATAAAGCTCTTATTATCCTTGGACACCTTGCCATGCTGTTCCGCAATGTGATCTTCATCTGCTTCGATAAAAAGATACTCCACTTGCTTCTTGCCGGAAAGATCCTCAAGGGTAATGCTATCTGATAGACTATGTATTTTATTCATCACTGTAGTTTTGCTAATTCTTTGTTTGGATGGTAGTATCTTTGTTGCCTCACAATAGCTTGTTTTTAATGCCTCCGTGAGTAGCATTACCTCAGCTTCTTCACTAAACCTCTCATGGGAATCCAAACCTATTAGTTCTTCTAGCAAGTAAGAATGACCTCCTTGCTCTGCTTTCCTCTTGAAATACGTACAATCAAACACAACATCCCCAACAGAGGTAATCAGCGTACGCTTATCGACTCTCTGGATGTTGAAAACGTTCTTTTCTAACTCCACACTCACTAAGCATTGAATTCATTCTTGAAAGGACTTCGCCCAAGAAAGAAGCAGAAAAAAGACTCTGTAGAGCTTTTCACAGACCTCTCCAGAGAACTAAAGTCCTTAGGATTGTCAAAAAAATTTCTTCTGCATCAAGTAACCCTTTTACCAAATCTTCTAATAGTGCTACAATATCCACGAGAGTAGTCTCCTTTGCATAGTTTTTTTAGTCGAAACCATTGTATCAAAGGATTAATGATTACTCTCTTTTTATTTCTTTTATCAACTGACAAAATCTTTTACTCTATTATAGTCTCCCTAAAACAGACATTCTTGCTTCCTCTTCATACTCATTGTAAAAAAACAAGACATTACACATTCCGTAAGTGCTTCATTTAAAAAAGAGAAAAGCGGATATTGCATGTCCCCTTTTCTCTTCCCAATCTTTTTTTCTTTTCACTCCGGTATTTCTTTTTGGGATCTGTACATCATGAAACCCAATTATGCGAGCTAATCATTTTACAATCCTTTATTTCTCTAGTACTTAAATTTCGATACAGCTTCCTTGAGCTCCGCCGACATACTTTCCAAAGCCATAGTGGAATGTCCTATTTCATCCATAGCCGTTTTCTGCGCCTCCGATATTTCTTTTACGCTGTCAATATGAATCATCGTATTGTCTGATTTCTCGACGATTTCCTGAAATCCGCTCAGTAAGATGTCAATCTTCTCATGAATACGGCTCACCTTTTCCGTGATGTCCGTAACCTGTTTCACAATGGTCTGCACCTCCGTGCTAATGGAAGCAAAAGTTGCTTTGGACTCCTGCACAACCAAAACTCCTTCATCCAGCTTTTCATTATTTTCCACGGAAGAAGACACTACGCTTTCAATGTTTTCGCGAACTTCCCGAATCAGGACGGCGATGGAGTTTGTGGCAATCTTGGATTGATCCGCCAATCTACTAACTTCACTTGCTACAACAGCAAGGCCTCTTCCCGCTTCTCCGGCACGAGCCGCTTCAATAGAAGCGTTAAGCGCCAAGATATTGGTTTCCTCGGCAATACGCCGAATGGTTCGGACGATTTCTTCAATTTTTTTACCGAACCTGCACTTAATTTTTTTCTATCTTACTATTGTTTCTTTCGGAAGTCTCCTGCAGATCCAAAAATCTTTTCTTCAATTCGTGCGGAAGCATCCGTTCCTTCATTGGTCGAATTGATTACGCTATCCATGGAAGCGTTAATTGTTTTTTTACACTCTCATTCAGTTCGAAGATCCGCTCCACCATAAACTGAACACTCTCCTTCGCGGAATCCACGGATGCCAGCTGCTCCGCCGCAATCTCACTGACTTCATGAACATTTCGGTAAACCTCTTCGTTCGAGGGCAGTCATTTCCTGCCTGAAGCGGATATTTCTTCCGAAGCATGGATTACATTCGAGGATGTATCTCCAATCACGTGGAACATCTCTCTTAGCCCCACGGAGATGTGATTCAAAGATTTACTGATTAAACCGATTTCGTCTTTTCTATTCGTTACAAAGTTTTTGGTAAAGTCTCCTTGGGCAATCACTTCCGCGTCTCTAACCAAAGTATGAAGCGGTCGAAAGGCAATCGTTAAAAACAGCGTTGCAAAAATCGGAACAACAGCAAGCATAATGAGGACAACCACGAAAAGACTGTGTATAGCTTCTTTTCCTGTTCTACCACCGCGCTTCTATCCTCTGTAAACTGTAAAAATCCCAAAGTCTTTTCGTCAAAGGACTTTAGGGGCAAAATGTAGTAATTATAACTTTTGTCGTCCGAGGTCAGGAAGATGGAGTTTCCGTTTTGTATTTCTTTCAGCTTATCCGGGAAAAGAAAGTCTACCGGCTCATCCGAAGCTGTGGAAGATACAAATTTACATCCCTCTTCGTCCAATTTGTATAAGCTGAAGTCACCATTATAAGATTGCTTTAAAGTTTCCAAAAAGCTGTGTTCCATTTCCCGCCCGAACTCAAAGCTTCCCAAGTGTACCCCTTTGTAAAATACGGGCATAACTACTCGAAAACCGAATCCTGAAACACCACTCTCGATTCCCTTTACCGTCTTTTTTTAGAGCTGTTGGCTTCATTTACTGTAAATCGAAAGCTTTTTCAAACTGTCTCCAAACTTTTCCGGTTTATTCATTCTAAGAAAGGAGGTAGAATCCGGAAGGTGAAAAATGCGTCTGGGAAACTCTTCTTTCATACTTTCATAAGAGGGGCGCAGGTACTCATATAAACCGTTTCTGTCCCGATTGGCAAAAAGCTCCTGTACCTTTTCATTTTCCACAACTGCCCGAACATTCGCTTCCGTATAATCCAGATTGTCTTGAATATCCTGTGTGATAGAATTGCTGACAATCAACTCCAGATTATGCTCGGAATCCGAAAGCATCTTTCTTGTCGAATGGTAAAAATAGGACGCAAAAAAGCTACTATGAGCATCATTGCCAGCAAAAATAAGATAATTCTTAACGATAAATGCATAATACTTCTTCTCCAAATTCGACTAACTATGGTATTTTTAAACAAGATTCCGCAGGCAATACAGATCGTCCTCCATTGTAAAAAGACATTGCAGATATGGCGGTCAGACTTGTTAAGAATTAGAATTCTATAGATTTATCGGCATGTTTTTTTCTATACTTAAGCCGCTTTTTGTAAAGGAAAGTAAAAGGGGCTGTAAAAATTAAAATAATAAAGTGATTTTTGCAATATAGGTCTGAATGCGGGTAGTCTGAGCCCTGTCGGTACTTATGAAAAACAAGAGAAACGCAGTTTTTCGCTTAGTATCCGTTACGTGGCGAAGCTAGTGAGAGCGTGCCCAAGTTCAGACCTATATTGCTTAGAAAAATTATTTTTGATTTTTTTACAGCCCCTTTTATTTGAATAATTACATTATTTTATGATTTACAGTCTTTATTTTCTCCTTAATCTTTTCCTTTCGCATCAAAGCCTTGTCCAGCACGCGAAGGAGTCCCGGAAGGAGAAATACCACATAGAAGAGAGTGCAAAGTGCACCTCTTCCTATCAACTTTCAAGCTGTCCGATTGCCGGTACGGAAGAAATAAAGTAAATGACATAGCCCACTACGGTGAGAATAGAGCCGGAAACGAGGAGGGAGGAGAGGCTCTTCCGAATTGCTGCGGAAATCGCTTCTTTTCTTTCCTTCTTTTCCCTCTCCTCCTTAAAGTGGTCCAGGGCCAAAATGGCATAGTCCACCGTTGCGCCAAGCTGAATACTGGACACCACTACAAAGCCGATGAAAAATCTATTTGACTGCCTTCCAAATAAGAAAAAGACATATTGGTCATAATTGCCATTTCTATAGGAACCATGGCAACAAAAGCATAAAGTGCCGACTTAAAGGAGAGCATCACGACAAGGAAAATGATGATAAGCGAAATGGTATTTACTCGAGCATTATCGGCGCGGAGAATATTTTCCATATCCATCGTAGCTGTCGTATCTCCTACCAAATAGCTGTCCGATCCCGTATAGTCTTTTAAAATCTGCCGTACCGTATTCGCCGCCTTGTAGGAGGCTTCACTTTCTCCCGGAAGGTTTAAGGTGATGACCATGCGACTGTATCCGTCCTTTCGCACAAGATCAAGCGAGGACTTCGGCGTCATAAACTCCGGAACGCCCTCCGGAAGAGCCGCACTTAAGGATTGCACGGACTTCACAAAGGGAAGAGACTTGAGTGTTCCTCCCAGAGCCGATTCCATATCGTTTCTTCCGGAAGGATAAATCGCAATGAGAAGATTTTCTTCTCCAAAGACAGAGTCTATCTCCTCCGCCATTTCGGAAATCTTCGTTCCCTCTCCCATAACTACTGCGGAACTGCTGAATCGGAAGTGATTCATACCCTGCATAATATTTAGGGGAAACGCCAAAAGAAGCGTTAACGCTAAAATCACAGGGCTTACATGATAGGCAAGATTCGAAAGACCGCGAAAGGAAGGGAGAAATGACTTATGTCTTGTCTTCTCCACAAAGTTCCACATCCTAAGAAGAATTGCCGGCATAAAGAAAATAACCGTGAGCAGACTTAAAACCACTCCCTTTGCCAGCACAAGTCCCATGTCCATACCGATTCCGAACTGCATGGCGCACAGGGCAAGGAAAACCGCCGACCGTCGTAAGGGAAGAAGCCAAAATGGTATTTAATGACTTCCCACCGCAAAGCTTAAGGCTTTTTCCTTCTCCATTCCCTTGAAAGACCAAGTTCAAAAGGAGTGCAGGAGGAAAATGGCATAGTCCATGGATACGGCAATCTGTAAAATCGCCGCCACATTGTTCGTGATAAAGGAAACTTTTTCCGAGAAAGACGTTGGTCCCTCTGTTTAATCCCACCGCTACAAGGATAGTCAGCAGGAAGAGAATCGGTTCCCCATAGGAATTGGTCATCAGAAGGAGTATCAGGAAAATGAAGGTGATGCCGAGCCCAAGGATAAATCCCATCTGCCCGCTTACCTGCTCCTCTACGGTTTTACTTTGTACCGCAAGTCCCGCATAAACCGCCTTATCTCCCAGCAAATTCTCTATTTCCTGTACGGCGGCCTTTGTCTCCAAGTCACTGTCCCCCTTGACAAAGACGATATGAAAAAGAGCATTTCCGTCCTTATAATCCAGGTCCTCCGTCTTTCCCTCCATATAGTTCGGCGCAAAGGCACCGTTTTCCCCGGTATGAAAGCTCACCCGATCCACGCCCGGAATCTCTTCTATCTGATTTTTATAGTTTAGAGCCTCTCCCATTGTGACATTCTTAATCATCACGCGAGCAGTGCCCGGATAGCCGAAGGTCTCTTCCATTTTGTGAATTCCTGCTGTGTCAAAGACCAATCCGGAAGATATTTACTTAAGTCATAATTGATTTCCACAAAAAGGAGAGAAACAAAGAAACGATGAGCATCAACAAAAATCCAAGACCGATTTTTTCTCTTTTTTCACGATAAAAATTTTGCACATTTTTCACTAAAGGACATTTACTTCCCTCCTTTAAAGAGCTTTCCGAGTCCGGAAAACATTTTTGCAAATACCGCCGCTATTTTTTCCCAAACACCGGATTCTTCCTTCGATTCCTCCGTTTTTTCCTTGGATTTATCCACCTTGATTTCCTCTGTACGAAGCGTTACGGCAACATCGACAATATTCTCATTATCCCCGGAAACCAGAGACTCCGGCGCTCTGTCCGGGTCCATCTCAAAAAGATTCGTCTTTTTCTCCCGTATTTTCTTCCCACTTACTCTCAACGAGATCCTCCATCGTGTCCTTCTGCTGTCTGCATGCTCTTTGTGGAACCGAGGGCTGCTTCTCCTCGCGCACAGCGGAGCTTTGCAGAATCGAGGTTCCTTTCCAGATTTTTGTAAGTCTCCTCTCTCTTTCCTCTCAAATAATTGTCTTGACTGCGAAGCCCTTCTGTAAGGTCCTGCATCGCAATTTGACTGTTTTCCAGCAAAACATTGGCATTTTTTCCGAGTTCCTCCGCCGTTGTTGCCGCTTTTGTCAAATCCGACTGTAAGGTCTTCACTTCTTCCAGACTATCTTCCAAAGTGAAAAGTCCGTCTATCCCCGTAGTCATTCCGGAACGGGTATCAGAAGAAAGGGAGGAAGTTGAGGAGTAATTTTATCGGAAAGTAAGGTACGAAGCTGCTTTTTTTCGTGGCTTCTTCCTTCTCGGAAAGCCCGGAATAGCCCTGCAGGAGGTTCATAATGGGTTCATGCAAGGGATTTCCCTGAAGCTTTTGGTCTAAAGCGGAAATCACCTCCGCTGTCGTTTCCTGTCTCGAACTGTCCAGCATGCCGTTTAAAGCATTGACTGCTCCTTTTTGCTTTCTCGATTTCCGCGGTATTCGGCACATCGGATCGAAGCTCTGTAAGAGAATCTTCCGAGTCTCTTAAGCTGTTCTGTATCCGATTAATGTTGTCTTTTCTCTCGTCAATATTCTTCTTGGTGTCTCCAATCGTGGCTGTTAAGTCACTGAGGTTTCCGTTTACGGGTGTTAAGCTCTCCGTAAGTTTGTCCAAGGAATCGTAACTCTTATCTCTTTCCTCTTGAAATGCTCTTCCTTCCTCCTGTATGGATTTCACAGAAGCATTTGCATCATTCAGACTCTTTTTCCATGTCACGAAGGGATTTTCGGGAAGACTCCATGTTCGAAAGAAGATCATTTCCCGCATCTTTCAAAGCTTGATAGGAATCCTCCATATCCTTTTTCGAATCCTGTATATCCTTGATTTTTTTCCACCGGCGGAACGAAGCGGCATCATCTGAAACTGCAGGCCGTCAAAGCTGAAGGAATTGCTTCCCACCTCGATATCAAAGCTGTCTTCCTCTCCCGGAAGCAGGACAAACATCACTTCCTTTTTCTCCGAGGGGTTACAACCTCCGCCTTCTCCGCCTTTTAAAGAAAGGATATCCTCCATGGAGAAGTTTGCTCTGGCAATCAGCACATAATTTTTTTCTTGGCATAGTCCTGTGCATTCGGATTCCTTGTAAAATCAACATGAATTTTTACGAGGCCCTTTTCGCCTGCAAGCACGGAGGGGTCCACTTCCAAGCCGTTTAACTCGTAAGTAATCGCTATTTTCCAAGGAAGAATGGCGAAAGGCTCGCTTGTCTCCCCTCGATATATAAAGTCTCCGGTGCTCCGTTTGGAAAGTGAAAGACATGGCGTTCTCCATCCGACTCCGCATCCACACCGTTACTTAAGTTTTTTTAATACTGCTGTATTTTTCCGTAATCCGTAACGGTCTGCATTCCCCTTGTCTCATACTGCCTAACTACCGAGCCCTGCTTTAGCTCTCCCGTAGCACTCAGCAAGGCATAATAGTTTTCATGATAGCGAGGATTTTCTTCCGATGCGAGGGCCATCATCGGGAGTAGGAGCACCTGCGATAGCACTAAGGCAATAGCAACGCTCTTCATAAGTCTCTCCTTTTTACCGAGTTTTCTTTTTGCATCTTTTTGTTTCTTTTATTTATTTCTATCTTCATTTCTGTATTTCTGTTCATCGCATTCTTCTTCATCTTCATCCTCCCTTTCTCCACTTACGTTCATTTTATTCCGCACCCACTCCATTTTTCGCTTTTTCTTATGCCTGTCTGGTATTTTTTCTTCTTGCACTATCCTGTGCTGGATACCTCTACGTCTTCTATTTTGACTCTTCAGCCCATCTCATTTTCTTTTAAACTAAAGGCAACGAGTAGTATAATATCAGCTTGAAAAAAAGAAAGAAAATGGACAATACCGGACAAATGTGGGGTAAATTGTGAAAAAAATTGTGAACTTCGTGAAATAACCATGAAAAAGCTGGCCACCGCCCTAATCACGGCAATGGAAGAAAAAGGCACTGGATAAAAATCACCGTAAAAGAAATCATCGAAAAGGCAGAGGTCAATCGAAAAACCTTTTATTATTATTTTCCGGATATCTACGGCCTTTTGAATGGGTAATCAGCAGAGAAAGCAATAAGCTTGTTTCGGAAATCCAGAACAATCGGGATTATGAAAATGCTCTTAACGATGTGTTGAACTCCATAGAAAAGCATCGACATCTCTTGAACTGCATCAAAGATTCCGTAGGAAGAGCCACTCTTGAACGTGTCCTTTACCGTGAATTGGAACAACTTGTAGCTTGGGCCATGAAAATCGGCATCCTGGAAACCGACGTTGTGGTTTCGGAAAAGGAGTTGCAGATTCTTACGGAGCTTTTCATAAGCGATATATGGCGCCTCCTTGTTCTTTATTTTCAAAAAGAAATCTCTTACAAGAGAGAGGAGTTCATTCAATTTATTCTGCGATATCTGAAAGCCGGTATTACTGCGGGCCTTCTGGAATTTGGAAGTAAACAAGATATCACACGATACTCATTATGAATAAGATATTACACGCTACGAGAGTGATACTCATGAATAAAAAAGACCAGTCGGTAAGAACTATGGTTCTATACCGATTGGTCTTTTTCTTTCTATCCTCTCACTATGTCTTGCTGCTATGTCTTACTGCAATCCCTTATACACGGAATAAGCTTTTCTCGGTCTTCCGCCTCTCTCATAGGCCTCCTTTAAACCGAAGTGCATCTCCTGCAGTGCGCCGTTTACATTGTGCATCTCACCCGGCTGGTCATACTCTCTCGCTAAGAAGAACGCCTCAATATAAGGATTGTTCTTTGCAATATTGTATGCTTTGGCAATCTGGTCTGCCTGAATATCTTCGTTTGTTGCGTTAAAGCCCTGCTCGGAAAGAATCAGGTGTCTTACTTTTCCGCTCGGGGACAGGTACTCCGCTCTTTGCAGATAGTCGGTTAAGACATTGATATTTTTCATATTGATAATGGGAGAGTTCTCGTTGTTTACAGCCTTTCCGTCATCCTCAAAGTTCGGATCGGCAAGTCCTTCCGGATAAGGATGCCATGCAATGCCGTAATCGGTATCTCTTAGCCTTTCATTTAAGAGCTGCAGAAGATCTTTTGCCTTGTAATATCCCGCTGCAGGGGAATGCTCGGTCCATACATAATCAAACGGAATATAGACATTTGCCGAGGGATTGTTTGCTTTAATCGCGTTGTACCAGATACGGAAAGCTGTCGCATACTGGTCTGCATAGTTCGCAATTCCGTTATGCGGTGTAAAGTTCCATGCATTCGGATAATTGACTTCATTTCCGATGACCCAGTTATCAATGGAATCCTTGTAGAGGGAAGCAAAGCGATTGGCTAAACGAGTTGTCGCATCGATGCCTTCCTGACTTGCCACATTAAAGCCGTAGTAGTTGGCCTCCTGTCCGCTGATTCCTGCAGGAAGGGACTGCGGCTCCGGATTGTTTCTCGGGGTATTCAGGATAATGGCGGTCACACTCACCCCCTGCGCCTTGGTGTTCCGAAAATTCGTCATAAAGTTTTGCTCATAATTGGTAAAATTATAAATAATGTGTTTTACCCCAAGATCCTTTACGGAAGTGGCATCCAACAATGTATCCCCCGGGTTGCAAGGCCTTTCTTGGATCCGGAGCGGGAAAAACGCTGTCATTGACCTGTGCACCCAGCACGGCAGCTCCTCTAGTCTGTACAGCACCGTTGACCACCCTGGCACCGTCGCTATTCACCTGATAGCCTTCTACCGTGGTATTTGTCACAAGGTAACCGTCATTTTGAAAAATAATAGGACTCGGAAACACCGTCATTGTTTCCGTCTACCCAGTTCCATCCGTTCCTGAGGTAGCTTCCGTCCGCATTTTCGTACCACCATCCCTTTTGCATCATTCTTCCATGCTCCGGCAAATGCACTGAAGCTCATCATCAGTACCATGGAAGCGGCCAAAATAATACAGCTTTTTCTTCATTCTCTTCTCCTTTGACTTCAAATCTTCATTGTAAAACTTTGTTTCACATCGTATGTTTCTTAAATAGTAAAAAGTCCTATATATTTCGGCAAGAACAGCAAAAAAATCTAAGATAAGAATCCTGTGTTTTCCAAAAATTATAGCTATACTATATAAGTTATTATATACTTACACGGAAAAAACTTTATCTCATTCCCGGAAAATACGTATGCATTACGAAAGGACTTTTATCATGAGATGGTTTAAACAATCCCCCTTCAAGCTTCTTGCTCCACTCTTGTTTCTTCTCCTTGCTCTCCTTTTCTTCGTGTCTTATCCAAGAAAAAAGAGAATTATGGTGTTTTCCTCGGATTATCCATGACCCTGATGACGCGGAAGAGGGGCTCCATTCGGACGACAAAGAAACCGACCAACTTGTATTTCTCTCTCAATATAAGACGGTTGTACTTTCTCCCGGAAGCTTCACAAAAGAAAATCTTCTGTACCTGCATCGTGCCGGGACAAAAGCCTATGCCTATATCAATGTCGGCGCTTTGGAAAAATTATGCCCCGGAATACTCCCGCTTCAGCACTCTCCCTCGCTCCCTACGAAAAATTGGGAGGACGAGGCATGGATCGATGTATCGAATCAAGAATGGCAGAATTATATTACGGAAAATGTCGCCGAAGAAATCGCCGAGCTCGGCTTTGATGGCTTCTTCCTCGATAATTTCGACGTCTACTATCAATTTCCGAAAGATGAAATCTATCAGGGCTTACATACTGTATTAAACAATTTACAAAAATACAAGATGCCAATCATTTTTAAACGGTGGAGATTCCTTTGTCAGCCGAGCTTTGGAGGAAGATTCTTCAAAAACTTCTCTTTCAGGGTGTAAACCAGGAAGATGTTTTTACCTCCTACAATTTTGATACCGATACTTCTTCCGAGCAGGACCCGGACACTCGTTCCTATTATCAGGACTATCTTGAAAAAAAGCAAAGTCAGCAGGCTCTCCGTCTACATCCTAGAATACATGGCGGATGCGAAGCTTTCAAAGAGATTTCCGCCTATTGCAAGGAAAAAAACAATTCCAATGGTACAATGCAGCCGGAATCTTTTTAACCGCTGGCAAGGCGTAAGGACAGACTATCAAGAGTGAAAAACAACTGTCATGTATCTTCATACAACATTCGTTATGAAACAAATAGTGTTCTCTTTTGCAAAAAACAGCTGCTAAAAACCAAAAAAACCCCTCCAAACGGAAGAGTTTTTTTCTCGGAATGACAGGACTTGAACCTGCGGCCTCTTGACCCCCAGTCAAGCGCGCTACCACCTGCGCTACATCCCGCAACGTTCTCCAATATACCTTATTCGGATAATATTTTCAAGTTCTTTTTAAAGCAAAAAGTCTTCCGGCATTTCAATGATCCGCCCTAATTGTTGTACAGAAAATAAAGGCTGTAAAAAAATCAAAATAATAAAGGAATTCTTTTGCAATATAGGTCTGAATGAGGGGTAGTCTGAGCCCGTCGGTACTTGCGAAAAACAAGAGAAACGCAGTTTTTCGCTTAGTATCCGTTACAAGGCGAAGCTAGCGAGAGCGTGCCCCAAGTTCAGACCTATATTGCTTAGAAAATTATTTTTGATTTTTTTACAACTCCACTTTTAGACAGGTAGCGCTTGCAAGGCACACGCTACCTCATTTATTCATGCTGTACAAAAAGCCTTATGAATTGCTTGTCGTTTCCGTTTCCGTAGTTTCTGCCGCAGTTGTTTCTGCGGGTGCTTCCTCTGTCTGTTCTGCAGTTGTATTCTCGGAAATCTTCTCTTCCGCCTTAAAGTCGGCAAGATTCTTGGTTACACACTCGTTTCTCAAGCTTTCCAGCGTTTCAAAGCCGTCCAGATAATACTTGGTTGTGAACCAGTTTCCTACACCGGTATCAATGACAAAGCTATGATAAACGGTGTTCATCTCATTTACATCCACAGTTACCTTACCATCCTTGCCTTCTTCCATAATGTTCTTAAAGGCACCTGCAGTAAAGAAGCTGTAGTCCTGTACAAAATTTTGATCAGGCAGCGTAATCCGGATTGTAACTTTATAAACAGGATAGAAGATATTTTTCAGGTAAGAAGAACTGCTCTTCGCGTTTAAGAAGTAATATCCCTGATACTCTGCACTGAGAAGCTGAACTGTCTCCCCTTCCTTTGCAATATTACTCTTAATCATATCCTCCACCTCGCTCTTCATACTTGCAAGAAGTGTATCATCAATCTTGCTTGCAGAGTCGATATAGGAAGGAAGTCCGTCTACAGTGAAAACCTTCTCCATTTCCTTCGGAGCTTTACCTGTTTTTTGAACAAAGTTAGTCAAATTCTCCTTAGGCTCTATCTTTACGGTAACCTTATCCCCATTGGAAAGTCCATATTCCGGATCGACCTTGAAATAGAGTCCCTTGGAACCGTCCATAATGCCGCTGCTCTCCACTCCGCCCTTCCGTCAGGCGCTGTACCGGTAAACTCCATATTGAAGTTCTCAAAAGCATCAAAGGTCTCCATCTTTTCCAGATCTTTTACGGTGAATTCCTGTCCGGCATCCTTAATCTTTACCTTGAAGGCTTCTTCCACTACATCCTTGTCGATCTTCCAAGTAAGATGCACCTTGTCTCCATTCTTATATTCTCCGTTTACTCCGTCAAGACTCCAATTGCCGGAAATAAAATAGTCATATAAGTAGGCCTCGGTACTATACTCTGTTAAAAGAGCGTTTGTGAATATATCTTTTTTCTTTTTCAGTTTGATTTTCTTCTTATAGTCCTTTAGGAAACTCTCCTCATCAAACTTTACTTCAGCTGTTCCATATCCGTCATATCCGGAGAAGTTTACACTGATGTACTTATCCAAGTTGATTTTCGTACGTCTCGGAAATAAGGCGTACGCAAAAGCAAGCACAAGAAGAAGAATTCCCACCGCTATTCCCACAATCAAAGCGGACTGGCTCTTTCCGGTTCCACTTTTGTCTTCTGCTCCGCCACTGCCGTGTACATTTGTCTTCGGTGCAGGCTTATACTTATTCACATTCTGCTTAATTCGATCTGCTGCAGAGAGCTTTTCCTCCGTCTTTTTCCTCCAGCTTCTGTGTTGCCTCATGAACAGTCGCCGAAGCACTTGCCGCAGCCTCTTCTACTGTCTTTTCTGCCGCAGGAACTGCTTCCTTCGCTTTCTCAGCGCTTTCGTGAATCAGCTCTTCCGCCTTTTCTCCCAGTGATTCTACCGAGTTCGTAACTGTCTCTGCAGAGTTCGCAGCCTCTCCGCTGCAGCTTCAACCTTATCGGAGACCGCTTCCTTTACCTCTTCAAGCTGATTAGACACAGCTTCTTCTACCGCTTCCGCTTTATCCGAAAGACTTTCCTCTGTTGCCTCCATGCTCTTCGCTTCACTCTTCGGAAGAGGTGCTTCACTCGGATAATCGGTTCTTCCTGTACGTTTTCCGTCACAGAACTCTCTGTTTCCTTGTCTCCCTCTTCTACCGGAGAATTGTTTAACAACTCATTCTCCTTCTTTTCCTCTTCACTCATACGAATTCCTCCCATTCACAATCATAAAACTGACAGGGGAATCATATCATTTTAACTCTATTTTTACAACGACTTAAGTTTTAAGCCGTTTTCCTCTTTTTCCTCAAAGTCCTTTAGCGAAGACAAGGCCTCCTTACTTAAAGGATACATAACAAGGAGGTTGAAAATGGTCATAAGGCCGATTCCTACATCTCCCAAATCCCAAACCACGGTATACTGCGCAAGTCCTCCCACAAAGAGCATGATGAGCGCAAAAAAACTTTATAGGTAGTCTGTGAGCCCCAATTGTCCCCCGAAAAATATAGGGAAACATTGGAACGCGCATAGAAGAGGATACCGAGGAAGGTGGAAAAAGCTGAAAAAGCCATAAAAATCACGGCAATAAAGATTTTTTTCCAAAGGCGCCGAAGTGATAGTTCATTGCTATTTGTAAAATGTCCATGCCCTGCAGGTCCTTAATCATTCCTTCCGGGGTCAGTAACATGATAAATGCGGTACAGGAGCAGAGAACAATGGTATCGATGAAGACCCCTATTGCCCGGAAAAAGTCCCATTTTCACAGGATGATCCGTATCGGCTGCCGCTGCGGCGCAAGGTGCCGATCCGGAGCCGGCTTCGTTGGAGAAAAGCCCCTTTTCACGCCGTTCATAAGCACTGCCGCAAAACCTCCTGAAACAATCTGTCTAAGCCCGAAAAGCCTCCGAGAAAAATACGTTGAAAAAAACATTCGGCAGTGCCGGTAAATGGGTAAGAATCACAAAAACAGTCATGGCAAAATAGAGTCCTGCCATCACAGGCACAATTACATCCAAGACACGCGCTGTCGCATTTTTCCGAAGGACAATCACCGCCGCTATAAGTACCAGAAGAATACTGGAAATAAGAGGCTTAATGGAAAAAGCATTTTCAAAAGCGGAGGACACGGAGTTCCCTGATAACCTGACTGATTCCCGCCCAGCAAATCAGGCCGGATAGAGCAAACAAAAACCGCTATAATGCTTTTTTTCTTCGGAATTCCTTCTTCCAGCTTTTCACCGGGCTTATTTTTAAAGAAAAAATCATGGATATAGTAGGCAGGACCGCCGCGGAAACCGCCGTAGAGCGGATCCTTCCTCTTATGGAGCTGTGCCAGTGTAGCCTCGATAAAAGCCGTAGAAGAACCGATTAACGCGGTAATCCACATCCAAAATACCGCGCCTGCTCCACCGCCGGAAATCGCCGCAACAACACCCACAAGGTTTCCCATACCGACTCTCGTTGCCGTAGAAACAATCAGCGTCTGAATGCCGGACAACTTTCCCTTGGAAAGGTCTCCCTGCATCTTCGAATCCGGCTTTTCGATGAGCACGGATATCATTTCCCGAAACATACGAATCGAAAGAAACTTTGTTCGGAGGGTATAATAAATACCTGCCGGAATAAGCAAAAGTACCATAGGAGACAGCCCCAAAGTACTTCCTCCGGGAAGCGGAATTCTTAGTAAATCGCCCCAGAGTAAAGCGGTCATCTTCTCAATCACAAAAACTATTCCATTTAATAGACTATTCATTTCCCCTCCTAAAGACAGCTTTTGCCTCTGTCTGTTAAGGGCTATACTTGCTATGCTCTTCTCTTTCGTAGCAATACCCTTAACGCTTTCCTGATTTTATAATTTTAGGCTTTGACGCTTTTGTACTTTTATGCTTTTGTGCTTTTATACTTTTTTAAGCTTTTTACACTTTTATGCGTCTATGCTTTTTATGTACTAAAGTGCTTTTTCAAAAAAAGAAAAGCACTCTTGTGCTTTTCCGAGTATAACGTATCAAAGCAATTTCTGGCAAGCGGTTTTTGTGCGATTTTTCTCGTCATTTCATTTTATTCACTTTCCTCCGATTCGGTTACTTCCTGAATAAAGATTAGCATGGACTTTCTTTTCTTTAAAGGAATTAAAGACATTTTTTTCAGCTCCTCTATAAGAGAAATATCCGCTGGGAGCCAACGCACGCTGTCCAACTCTTCCTTTCTAAGCCATTTCCCTCAGTTGCTTCCACCAGTTTGATTTCCCCGATAAAACGGAACAAAAAAATAGCAGTGCATAGTAAGGTGAAAATGCGGATAGTCATAGTCCAACTCCGAAAATTTTTTTCTTCTATACGGATTTCTACTTGCAGCTCTTCCCGAATTTCCCTCCTTAAGGCTTCCTCCAGTGCTTTCCTCCGGCTCCACCTTTCCCCCGGGAAACTCCCAATAGCCTTTTAAACTCTCCATATCCTTTTTTTCTGTAGCGAAAATGGTATTATCTTTCCTGAAAATTGCCGCTACAACCTCTATGTTTTTCATCGTTTTCTCCTTTTTCTATTATAAGCACGGATACTTTTTATTGACTTTTCTTATCAGGTTTTATTGTTATATAAAAAAATACGAGTCAGGGTTTAAATTTACCCTAACTCATATTTTTGTACAACCTTCAACGAAGACTATCTATTTTCTATTTTCATGTCCTATAGAGAAAAAAATAGAATCGATATAGCTACTAATGTTATTGACAAAGGCAACGCCCTAGCAATTAATGCTTCTGCAATATAATTACTAAATAAAACATAATTGTACTAGATATATAATAATTAATGCAAAGCTTACTCCCAAGCAGCATTTACAAATATAAACAATGTTCTTCATAGCCATACCTACCGATCTTCAAAATAACTACTAGGTTTTTCCAGTTTCTATTTTATTTATGCTTATCCTTGATATTCCGACCTTTTGCCTAATCTATGTTGGGATAAACCTAAAGGTTTCCTGTATTCCTCAATTCTGTTATTCAAAAATGTTGCCCCTTTCCTTTGATTAACTTAAGTTAACTGAAAAATTTTTTTATTTGTCAACGATTATTGTTCTTATAACTTGCAAAATTTCCGAAAAATCCGCTCTTGCACCGAAATTACACTTGTGCTATACTTCCGTAGATATTGACAAAAGATGGGTCAGAGGCTGTAGCACTGTCTACAAGCTTATTCCATAAAAAGGGTGGTTTTCATGAGAATAGCAAAAAAATAGCTTTAGTAATTTTATTTGTACTCTTAGGTCTTGCCTTATCTGCCATTATCCTTATGCAGGAAGGAAAGAGTGACGGTTTAGGAGCTTTATCCGGTTCTACTGACACCTATTGGCAGAAAAAAACAGAGGTCGTTCTGTAGAGGGAAGCTTAGAAAAAGTTTACCAAGTTCGGTACAGTCGCATTTTTTTGCGGTTGCTTTACTTTTTGGATATTATTTGGTAAGACCCTTTTCCACCGTTTTTTAAGCCTGCAAGTTTTTGCAGGCTTTTTCTATTCTGTAAATATTCCGTAATCCCAAGCGGAAGCACCTTCTCAAAAGAGAAGCTCATTTTATTCAAGCTTAAAAAAATTTACTTTTTGAGCTTCCCAAACTAAGGAGTACTATGCGCGAAGAGCAAAAGGAAAAAAATTAAAGAAAAATCATTGTAGATATAGAAAAGGATCCTTCCCTCCCAAAAAATGAAAGAGAAGGAGCTGATTCATTTTTTTAGGGCATTCCTAAAGAAGAGAAAAAAGACTTTACCGCTCTTTTAGAAGAGATGGCGGAGGAAGGACTTCTCTCTTTCTCCGGAAAGTATAAGCAGAAGGATACTCCGGCTTTAAGTCGTAAAGAGAAGGAGCAGGAAAAACATCGTGTTCAGGATACAGAGCAGTTTTTCGCCTGAAGAACTTCACGATAAGAGAAAAACTTGCACTGCATGAAGGCATAAAAAAAGCGAAGTGTAGAGAAGGAGCGGACTCTAAAGGGGGTCTATTCCAAGGCAAAGAAAGGCTTCGGCTTTGTGAGCCTTTCGGAAAAAGGAGCTCGATGACATTTACATCCCGAAAGGATCCGAAGGAAATGCCATGGACGGGGACACCGTGCAGATTCTTATCTCGAGGGAAAAAGCAGGGCGATTCCAGTGCCGAGGGAAAAATCGTTAAGGTCATGAAGCGTGCGGTAACGGAAGTCCTCGGACTTGTGAAAGAAAGACGCGAGGGGCTCTTCCTTTATCCTGACAATGTAAAGCTCCCCTCTCCCTTCTATATTCAGCCCGGAAAGACCGGCGGAGCCCTTCCGGGAGACAAGGTCATGGCAAAAATCCTCTCCTACGGCGGAGTGCAAAAGGAAGAAAGAAGGGGCAGCCGGGGGCATTCTCCTATTCCCCGCGGAAAGAAGAGTCCGCTCCTCTCCTATCCCGTCTGCGGTGTTACGGAAGTGCTTGGTGCAAGTACGGAGCCGGGCGTGGATGTGCTCTCCGTCATTCGGGCATTTTCTCTTCCCGAGGACTTTCCGGAGGAAGTGAAGATAGAAGCTGAGTCCATTTCACAGGAAGTGCCGGAGTCTATCTTAAGTTCCAAGGCAAGAAGAGATTTACGCGCGCTCACTACGATTACCATTGACGGAGAAGATGCCAAGGACTTGGACGACGCCATCTCTTTGGAATATTTTCCGGAAAAGAAGCTTTACCGACTCTACGTGCATATTGCCGATGTCACGGAATATGTGAAGGAGGGCTCTTCCCTCGATTTAGAGGCACTGGAGCGCGGAACCTCCGTGTACCCTAACGGACAGAGTGATTCCCATGCTTCCGAGAGAGCTTTCAACGGTATTTGTTCCTGCATGAGGGTGCGGATCGTCTGACCCTCTCCTGCATCATGGACTATAACGAAAAAGGGGAACAACTCTCCCATGAAATCTGCCCGGGAATCATTTGCTCCGATAAAAGAATGAGCTATACGGGCGTGACGGCGGTGTTAGAGGAGGGAAACGAAGCCATAACGACTTCTATCGATAGAAAAAAAGGGACTTCCGAAACTTCTATTGATACAGAAAATGAGACTTTCGAAACTTCTATTGATAAGAGAAAAAGAAGACAATGCAGAAGACTACTCCTCCTATCTCCCCTTTAAGGATTTGCTTCTTCATATGAGGGAGCTTTCCCGTCTGCTTCGTCATAAGCGCGTAGAGCGTGGCGGGCTGGACTTTTGATTTTCCGGAGTCCAAGATTATTTTCAATGAAAAAGGGCAGATTGCCGAAATTCGCTCCGTGATCCGCGAAGAATCCCTATAAAATCATCGAGGATTTCATGCTTGCGGCAAATGAGGACCGTCGCGGAGGAATATTACTGGAGGGATATTCCTTCCTCTACCGTGTGCATGAGAAACCGGATTTTGACAAATGGCAGGAGCTTTCGCGGATTCTATCGAATTTCTCCATTCTTCTATGCGCGAAAGACCCGGACAGCATTCGCCCGAAAGCCTTACAAGGAATTTTGGAGACGATTAAGGGAAAGGAAGAAGAGATGATGCTCAGTAATCTCATTCTCCGCTCCTTAAAAACAGGCAAAGTACAGCGTGGAATGCGGAGAGCATTTCGGGCTTGCCAGCAAATATTACACCCACTTCACCTCTCCAATCAGGCGTTATCCCGACCTCCAGATTCACAGAATCATTAAGGAGAATCTGTTTTCTCAGGAAAATGAGAAGCGCTTCGCCCACTACAGTCGTATTTTTACCTGATGTAGCCATGCAAAGTTCCCTGCGCGAGAGGCGAGCAGATGAGGCGGAGCGGGATTGCATGAAGCTGAAAAAAAGTGCCAGTACATGAAGAACTTCCTCGGAGAATGCTTCCCCGGCAATATTTCCGGCCTTACGGAGTACGGCATTTATGTCACTTTGGAAAAATGGCATCGAAGGCATGATTCCGCTTCGTATGCTAAATGACGACTATTTTTGTTTTTATAGAGAAAGAACTGATAACTAGAGGCGAACGGAGCGGAAAAACCTTCCGTATCGGTGACAGCATGTCCGTCCTCGTGTATGCTGTAGATACCTTAAAGCAGGACCATCGACTTCGTGCCGGCCTCGGAATTACCGGAAGAATAATACAGATAAGCTTTCCTCTGAATAAACAACTTTAGTCGAGATGAACTTTCCCCGGAATAAGCAACTTTAGTCGAGATGAACTTTCCCCGGAATAAGCAGATTCCATCGAGATAGACTTCCCTTAAGGAAAGTTTAAGCTAAGATAAAAATCCCCTTGGAGGGGCAGAAAGGAACGAATAAATGGGAGACAGCATTAAGCAAATCGCAAAACAACAAAAAAAGGCTTTCCATGATTTTTCGTGGAGGAAAGTCTGGAATGCGGCATTCAGCTTTTTCGGAACGGAAGTCAAATCTCTCCGCCTCGGACAGGCTTCCATTAAGGAGTCCTTTTGTCAGATTCGAAACGGAGAATGTTTTTATCGTAGGTATGCACATCAACCCCCTATGAGCGGGGAAATATTTTCAATAAAGATCCGCTTCGAGATAGAAAAACTCCTTCTGCACAGAAGGGAAATTGACCGCCTGCTCGGAAAAAATCAAGGAACAGGGCTATACTCTTATGCCCCTCCGCCTCTACTTTTAAAGGTAGCCTCGTAAAGCTCGACATGGGACTCTGCCGCGGTAAAAAGATATACGATAAACGGGAGGACATGAAGAAGAAGGCACAAAGAAGGGAGCTCGAGAAAGAGTTTAAGAAGGCGAATATTCGCGTGTAAAAAAATAGAACATATGGAATAGCAAAATCCCTCGGATACACACCTGCGTAAAGGCGTCTCGCTCGGTTCCGACGCAGCGGTCTAAGCAGAAAAACTTCGCTGACGCTTGTTTTCTGCAAGTGCCGGCGTCTCCAAACGCTTTACTCCGGAGTGTAACCGGGGGATTTATTCCTAAACAGTTCTAATTTTTCTTGAACCGAGGAAATCTGACGGGCTCAGATTGCCCTTTACGATAAATATTCAATTTATAATCTTTGGTTCTAACAGTCCTGTTTTTGAATAAATACTAACAGTCAAAAGAACAAGATATTAAAAACACAGCAATAGCTAATACTAAATTTCCTGTTGCAAAATATCATAAGTTGCATATCTGTCGGTTTTTCAATCAAAAATATTTATTACTGCTATTAGACCTAGCATAATGGCTACTGAGATTATTAAACTAATAATACTCATAGCTTCAGTTCTATCATTTGAGTCTAAGTAAGAAATAGGCAAGAAAAATCGCATTCATTATTAAACTGATTCCTATTGCAGATGAAAAATAACAAGACTACATCTATATATCGATAAAAATGCAAATCCATGAATTAAAAATGATGTTAGAAATAGTATAACAGAAAGCATACTTCCAATTAAAATTGTAATTGCTTGCGTCGCAAATACACTCTTTACTATTTCACATCTCTTTACAGGTAAGGATAAAATATACCGGTTCCACTTATCAATATTATTTTTTTCTTAAACCAATTGAACTGATAAAAGGAAACCCTATAACATTAATGCATAGAAAAGCAAATAAAGGAATTTCCTCCCTACCACCGAAAAATCAATATTGAAACTCCAGTAAAAAAATATAAATATAAGTAGTATCTTTAGCTTAGATACTATTTTATAATAATGATTTCTAATCAATCCTTGCATTTTCGTTCTCCTTTTCACCAACAGCAACATTATTTCATCTAATGATACGCTGTCTACTATTAAATTTTTATATTTTTTTCTCTATCAATTTCCTGTTTTTATTAACACATCAATCTGATAATCTTTTTTTCATACTTGATAATATATCTTCCGATAAAAATATTATGAAAATCGTTTTTCTGAACAACGGATAACTCCATATTCATATATCATTCATCTTTTGTTTTATTCAAAATAATTTCACCATTATGAATAAAAACAATATAATCAGCTATTTTTTTCCAAGTCGCTTGTAATATGTGAAGATAGCAAAATGGAGTGGTTCTCTTGTTTTACAAATTCAAGAAGCACATCTAGAATTTCATCTCTCATAATAGGATCAAGACCACTTGTTGCCTCATCCAAAAATAAGCAATTTTGAATCATGTGAAAGTGCCACAGCAATTGCAAGCTTCATACTCATTCCACGAGAGTAGCTTTTTATTTTTTGAGATTCAGGCAATCCAAAACGCCTAAGAAATTGTTCAAAACAAAAAAATCATCCCATTTACTATAAATTCTCCCTAAAATGTCAGCTAATTGCTTTTGCCGTCAAATATTCCGGAAAAATTATTGCTATCATATACAACTCCAATATTCTCTCTGATGTCTATATCTTCATCAGTCATTTCTCTTCCAAATATCTCAATAGTACCACTATCTCTTCTAATCACATTTAGAATACAATTCATAGTCGTTGATTTTCCGGCTCCATTCTCACCGATAAATCCTACTATGCTTCCTTCAGGTACTGAAAAAAGAAATATCTTTGATGGCAAAATTTGACTTTTCATATTTTTTTATTCACATTTTTTTAGTATTAAAGTACTATTCATCAATTTATTCCTCCAAGTATAAAAATTTTTAATATCTTAATCAGTTTCTCAAGAGGCATAGCATTTTCTTTTTGCAGCTTCAATAGCCAATTGCATATATTCTTCTATCCGTTTCTGCTGTTGTTCTTTATAGAATTCTTTGTTTCTTGCCAATACATAAGTGCCTCTACCTATTTCCGTTTCTATAAATCCATCTCTGCAATTCTTCATATGCTCTTTGAACTGTAATAACACTTACATGAATTGATTTGGCTAATAATCGCATTGAAGGAAGACTATCTCCAGCAAGCAATTCTTCGCTCATAATCATATTTTTTTATCTGCGAAAACTATCTGTTCATATATTGGTTTGTCACGATTGTTACTTATGATAATGTTCAAACTTTTACCCTCTCTTTAATAGTGTACTTATTGTCTATGTACAATATTATTTCTTTTGCGCATATTTTGTCAATAAACTTATCCGCTCTGATACTGTCTTCTTCAAATTCTCTTCATGTGTCTTTTGTTTGCTCTATTGATTTTTCTAATGCCGTTTGTTCTGTTTCAAAGTCTTTTAACATCATATCAAAAATGCTTATTAGAGAGCTTTCCGCTTACTTCTCTTATGGTATCTAAAAACTAATTTATTGATAACTTCACTTCGGATATTGTGTAATGAGCATTTTTTTCTTCAAATTTTTGATGTATGATGTCCTTCACTACCACAGTATCTATGATGTTATTTTCTTCTCCCTCAATGAGTTTCTTCCAATCCGGTCTTTCAAAAGCTGACGTTAGATAACGATACTTTTGAAAACACTGGAAAATCAAGGTTTTTCGAGCGACGGACAAGCAGGGGTATTGTACTAAAAACTGAATACGACGCAGAAGCGGCGTTTCTCACCTCTAAACAGGGAGAACAGGAACGCCGCTTTTTTCATGCCCTTTGTTACGCAGTAGGGGCAGAAAAAGCCTTGCTACAAGCGGCTTTCCGGGCGCGTATCTGACGCGGCAAGGGTTTTATACCTTATCCCCCCGAAACCGCGCTTCTACTGCGTAACAAATCCACAGCAAAAGGAGTGATTTACTATGGCAGTTTTCCGGGTGGAACGAAACAGGGGCTACACCGTTATGAGCAACCACCACCTACGCAACAAGGAGCTATCCCTAAAGGCAAAGGGGCTTTTGTCGCAAATGCTGTCACTCCCCGAAGATTGGGACTACACCTTGAAAGGCTTATCCCTTATCAACCGGGAGAAGATAGACGCTATCCGCGAAGCCATACGGGAGCTTGAAAGAGCCGGGTATATCGTCCGTTCAAGGGAGCGCGACGAGAAAGGACGCTTGCGGGGCGCGGACTATGTGATATTCGAGCAGCCGCAGCCGCCTACGCCGGATTTACCTACATTGGAAAAATCCAACATTGGAAAATCCAACATTGGATAATCCAACACAGGAAAAAAACCTACGTTGGAAAAATCCAACGCAATTAAATAAAGATATACAAAGAACTGACTTACCAAAAAAAGAAAAATCAAATACGGATTTATCAAGTACCCATTCCATTCCTATCCTTTCCCCTAACCCCTCACCTTGCGGGGGAGCGGCTACGCCGCCGGAACGGAAAGGAACGGAAGCGGCAGCACAGAGCGCAGTAGAGATATACCGGGAAATCATCAAGGACAATATCAACTACGACATTCTCAAACAGGACATGAAATTTGACGGGGACAGGCTTGACGAGATTGTAGACCTCATGCTTGAAACGGTATGCACCGCCAGAAAGCGGGTACGGATTGCGGGGGATGACTACCCGGCAGAGCTTGTGAAGTCAAAGTTTATGAAACTGGACGGCGAGCATATCCGCTTTGTGCTTGACTGTATGCGGGAGAACACAACCAAAATCCGCAACATCAAGCAATATCTGAAAGCAGCCCTTTTCAATGCCCCGTCCACAATCGGCAACTATTACACTTCCCTTGTCGCCCATGACATGGCAAGCGGCGCACTTGCGCCACAGGAGCCGCACGACCCTTATTCATTCAAACCGGGCGAAAGCCTGTAAACACTAAAAGGAGGATTTTTATTATGGCACAGAGAACAGGAGCATTGGTATTTGACGAGCGCACCGACCGTTACGACATTCGCTTTGACCTCAATACTTACTATGGCGGGCTGCATTGCGGCGAGTGCTTTGACGTGTTCGTGCAGGGGCAAGTGGAAGCCTACCCGGATTGAATACGGTGATAACTGGTATCTTGTGGGTATCAGAGCCGAGGACTTGAACGGGCTGCGCGTCCGTATCTGACCGCCGCCCCATAAAGAAACGCGAAAGGAGGACGCGAGAAATTGCAGGACGAAGTAAACGAAAAGACCATAGCCCTTTACATCAAGACCGGGAAGCTGACCGCGCAGACGCTCCAAAAGGCAATGAAAGCCATTCTGTCAAAGGGCAAGAAGCAGCTTACGAAACAGCCACAGGGCAAGCAGAGCTTAAAGCAGCTTATGAAGCAAAACGCGGGCGTTTCCAACATTGAGATTACCGAGGGCAATATAAAAGCCTTTGAGAGTACGGCGAAAAAGTACGGTATCGACTTTGCGCTGAAAAAGGACACAACGGAAAGCCCGCCCCGCTATCTTGTTTTCTTCAAGGGGCGGGACGCGGACGTGCTGACCGCAGCTTTCAAGGAGTTTTCCGCAAAGAAGCTGACACAGGATAAAAAGCCCTCTATCCGAAAGCTGCTCTCAACCCTCAAAGAAGCCGCACAGCGCAGAAACGCACAGCGCGAGAAAGTAAAAAACAAAGACAGGGGGCGGGAATTATGAAGCCGGAAATCAAGAAGCTGCTTATCCTCAATCTCCCGTATCTGCTCTTTGTCTGGCTCTTTGATAAAGTGGGCGCGGCTGTCCGGCTTTCCCCCGGCGCGGACGCAAGCGCAAAGCTGCTACATCTTGGGGACGGTTTTACCGCCGCCTTTTCCAGTGCCGCGCCGAGCTTCCACCCGGCAGATTTAGCTTTAGGCATTGCGGGGGCGGTCATTGTCCGGCTGATTATCTACGTCAAGGGCAAGAACGCGAAGAAGTACAGGAAAGGCATGGAATACGGCTCTGCACGTTGGGGGACAGCCGAGGACATAAAGCCGTACACAGACCCGGTATTTGAAAACAATATCCCCCTCACGCAGACGGAACGGCTCACCATGAACAGCCGCCCGAAGCAGCCGAAATATGCCCGCAACAAGAACATTCTTGTAATCGGCGGTTCCGGCAGCGGCAAGACAAGGTTTTTCGTCAAACCGTCGCTCATGCAAATGCACAGCAGCTATGTTGTCACAGACCCGAAAGGCACCGTCTTAATCGAGTGCGGGAAGCTCTTACAGCGGGGCGGCTATCGGATAAAAAGTGCTGAATACGATTAACTTCAAGAAATCCATGAAATACAATCCCTTTGCCTATCTGCGGAGCGAAAAGGACATTTTGAAGTTAGTCAACACCATTATCACCAACACCAAAGGCGACGGGGAGAAATCCGGCGAGGATTTTTGGGTGAAAGCGGAAAAGCTCTACTACACCGCGCTAATCGGCTATATCTGGTACGAAGCACCGGAGGAAGAAAAGAACTTCACGACGCTGCTTGAAATGATAAATGCGTCGGAAGCCCGCGAGGACGACGAGGACTTCCAGAACCCGGTTGACCTCATGTTTGAACGTCTGGAAGAAAAAGACCCGGAGCATTTCGCGGTCAAGCAGTACAAAAATACAAACTTGCGGCGGGCAAAACGGCGAAATCTATCTTAATTTCATGCGGCGCGAGGTTAGCCCCATTCGACATTAAGGAGCTGCGGGAGCTTATGGAAACCGACGAAATGGAGCTTGACACCATAGGTGACAGAAAGACCGCCCTTTTCGTGATTATCAGCGACACCGACGACACCTTTAACTTTGTCGTGAGTATCCTCTACACACAGCTATTCAACCTCTTATGCGACAAGGCAGATGATGTGTACGGCGGGCGGCTTCCCGTCCATGTACGGTGCTTGCTTGATGAATTTGCGAATATCGGGCAGATACCGAAGTTTGAAAAAGCTCATTGCTACCATACGGAGCCGGGAAATCTCCGCGTCAATCATCTTGCAGAGCCAGTCACAGCTAAAGGCAATCTACAAGGACAACGCCGATACCATAGTCGGCAACTGCGACACCACGCTTTTTCTTGGGCGGCAAGGAGAAAACAACCCTCAAAGAAATATCGGAGATTTTAGGCAAGGAAACGATAGACAGCTTCAACACGTCCGAAACCAGAGGGCGGGAGCTTTCGCATGGACTGAACTATCAGAAATTGGGAAAGGAGCTTATGACACAGGACGAAATCGCGGTCATGGACGGAGGGAAATGTATCTTGCAGCTACGCGGGGTGCGCCCGTTCTTTTTCGGACAAATTCGACATAACGAAGCACCCGAAATACAAGTACCTGTCCGACGCAGACCCGAAGAACGCCTTTGACATGGAGAAGCACTTGCGCCGCCGCCCCGCTATCGTCAAGCCCGATGAAGTCTTTGACTATTACGAGATTGACGCGGCAGACTTGCCGGAAGATACGGAAGCGTAAAAGAAAAGGACAGGGAAAAAGACCTTTGCATTATGGAAATGTGCATAACTGCCTATTCCGTCATGGAAAAACGCCGTTCACAGCACATGGAAAAGCAAAGGGCAGCTTTCCCACGTCCTGCAAACAGCGTTTCCCACAACTCCATGAGCAAGGCAGTTATACACATTCCCACAATGCCGACTGCTACGACGAAAAACCGCACCCTCTCTTTCTTTCATAAGAGCAAAAAAACCTTAAAGGAGGTATCACTATCAGGAACGTAAACACTGGCTACATGATACGCGCCCCTACTCCCCGGCGCAGTACACAGCGGCAGAAGCCGCACCCCTCATAACTGAATACCGCCACGCCGCAGACATTTAGGCGGCGTGGGAACCCGCCGAACCCCGGCGGGCTTATGACCGCGGCAGTTACCAAAAACTGACCGCCGTTTTTTTATGCCCTTTTTCGGGCAGCCGCACACGCGGCAAGAAAGGAGAACTTTATGACATTTTTGCTTCCGCAGTAGGCGTTTTGAAAACACTTGTTATCGCTCTTGGAGCCGGGCTTGGTATCTGGGGCGTTGTCAACCTCATGGAGGGCTACGGCAACGACAACCCCGGCGCGAAAAGCCAGGGCATGAAGCAGCTCATGGCGGGCGGCGGCGTTGCCCTTATCGGGACGACCCTTGTACCCCTGCTTGCCAACCTGTTCAGCTAAGAAGCGCGGGTAAAGGCTTATGCAGAGCATACTTGACGCGATTAACGAATGGATAAAGGAAATCCTCATAGGAGCCATAAACGGTAATCTGTCAACTATGTTCGGGGACGTGAACGAGAAAGTCGGCACTATCGCCGCAGAGGTAGGGCAGACCCCGCAAGGGTGGAACGCGGGTATCTTCTCCATGATACGGACGCTATCGGAGAACGTAATCGTACCCATTGCGGGGCTTGTCATTACCTACGTCCTATGCTATGAGCTTATCAGCATGGTAACGGAAAAGAACAATATGCACGACGTTGACACTTCCATGTTTTTTAAGTGGGTATTCAAGGCTTACGTCGCAGTCTACCTTGTGACGCATACCTTTGACATCACTATGGCGGTGTTCGATATGGCGCAGCACGTTGTTTCCGGCGCGGCGGGGGTAATCGGCGGCAGCACGAACATTGATGTTGCCGCCGCCCTGTCGTCCATGCAGAGCGGGCTTGACGCTATGGAAATCCCCGAACTGCTCTTACTTGTCATGGAAACAAGCCTTGTGAGCTTGTGCATGAAGATAATGTCCGTACTGATAACCGTTATCCTCTACGGCAGAATGATAGAAATTTACCTTTACTGTTCGGTATCGCCTATCCCGTTTGCAACATTCACTAACCGGGAATGGGGACAGATAGGGAACAACTACCTAAAATCCCTGTTCGCCCTTGGCTTTCAAGGCTTCCTCATAATGATATGCGTCGGCATTTACGCCGTACTGGTGAACAACATGATAATAGCGGACAACCTGCACAGCGCGATTTTCTCCCTTGCAGCCTATACCGTTATCCTCTGTTTCTCCCTGTTCAAATCCGGCGCACTGGCGAAGTCGATTTTCTCCGCGCATTAGCGGCGTGTCAAGGGTAGGGTGGAGATTTTCAGAGCAAAGCGGCGAAAATACTACCCGACCTTGACGCGGGAAAACCCCATAGAATAGGGACGGGCAAAGGGCAGAAATTGACCTTTGCCTTGATTACCCCTATGGGAAGTTACAGCAACAAAAACTACGAAAGGAGGTTTTCACTTGGCGTATGTACCCGTACCCAAAGACTTATCCAAAAGTCAAAACAAAAGTAGCGTTCAACCTTACCAAACGGCAGATTGTATGTTTTGCGGTGGCTCTCCTGTTAGGGCTTCCGCTTTTTCTTTCTGCTCAAAGACAGCACAGGCACAAGCCTTGCGTCTATGGCTATGATTGCGGTCATGCTGCCCTGTTTCCTCTTTGCCATGTATGAAAAAGCATGGACAGCCCCTTGAAGTGGTGGTGAGGAACATCATACGGACGAAATTCATAGCCCCCAAAGAACGACCATACAGGACTGAAAAATCTATATGCTGCCCTTGAACGGCAGAGAAAACTTGAAAAGGAGGTATCAGCGATTGCAAAAGGAAACACGAAGAAACAGCGCGGCGGGAAACGCCCCCGCAAAGGCTAACCCGCCCCGCAAGCTCACCCGCACCGAAAAAGAAACAGATTGCGGAAATCATCAGACAGGCAAAGGGCGACGGAAAAGCGCACACCGCGCAGCAGACAATCCCCTATATCCAGATGTACCCGGACGGTATCTGCAAGGTTACGGAACGGAAATACTCAAAGACCATAGCCTTTGAAGATATTAACTATCAGCTTGCACAGGCAGACGACAAGACCGCCATTTTTTTGAGAACTGGTGCGACTTCCTCAACTACTTTGACGCTTCCGTTTCGGTGCAGCTCTCTTTCATCAATCAGGGGACGCAGCGGGGCGAAGCGGAGAAATCTATCCATATCCCGGCACAGGACGACGCTTTCAACTCTATCCGCAGCGAATACCGGGATATGCTGAAAAACCAGCTTGCAAAGGGCAACAACGGGCTTGTCAAAGCAAAATATATCACCTTTGCCATTGAAGCCGACAGTCTGGGCGCGGCGAAATCCCGCCTTGCCCGTATCGAAACGGACGTACTCAACAACTTTAAGCTCTTAGGCGTGTCTGCCCGCCCCATGACAGGCTATGAACGCCTTAAAATGCTGCATGGGATTTTTCCACCCGGAGGGCGGGCAGTTTGCCTTTGATTTTTCATGGCTTGCCCCGTCCGGGCTTTCCACAAAGGACTTTATCGCCCCGTCCTCTTTCCGTTTTGGCGAGGGGCGTTACTTCCGCATGGGGCGCAAAATCGGCGCGGTTTCATTCCTTGAAATCCTTGCCCCGGAATTAAACGACCGTATCTTGTCCGACATACTGGACTTGGAAACGGGCGTTATCGTCAATCTGCATATCCACAGTATCGACCAGACCGAAGCCATAAAGACAATCAAGCGGAAGATTACCGACCTTGACAAAATGAAAATCGAGGAACAGAAAAAAGCGGTACGCAGCGGCTATGACATGGATATTATACCGTCCGACCTTGCCACATTCGGCAGCGAAGCGAAGAACCTCTTACAGGACTTGCAGAGCCGGAATGAAAGAATGTTCCTCTTGACGTTCCTTGTGGTGAACATGGCGGACACAAAAAGGAAACTGGAAAATGACGTGTTCGCGGCGGCGGGCATTGCACAGAAGAACAACTGCGCCCTCACCCGCCTTGACTACCAACAGGAAGCGGGGCTTATGTCCTCTGTACCGCTTGGGGAGAACCTTATCCCCATTCAAAGGGGGCTTACCACTTCAAGCACAGCTATCTTTATCCCCTTTATCACACAGGAGCTTTTCCAGACGGGCGCGGCGTTGTACTACGGCTTAAATGCCCTGTCTAACAACATGATACTCTGCGACCGCAAACAGCTAAAGAACCCCAACGGCTTAATCTTGGGGACGCCGGGAAGCGGGAAATCCTTTTGCAGCCAAACGGGAAATGACAAACGCTTTCCTCATTACGGACGACGACATTATCATCTGCGACCCGGAAGCAGAGTATTTTTCCCTTGTGCAGCGGCTTGCCGGGCAAGTGATACGCTTGTCGCCTACGGGCAAGGGCATTGACGGGAAGCCCCAGTATGTGAACCCTATGGATATTAACCTCAACTATTCCGAGGACGACAGCCCGCTTGCGCTGAAATCCGACTTTATCCTCTCCCTCTGCGAGCTTGTCATAGGCGGTAAGGAGGGCTTGCAGCCCGTCGATAAGACCGTCATTGACCGCGCCGTTAGGAACGTGTACCGCCCTTTCCTTGCAGACCCCGACCCGGAGAAAATGCCGATTTTGGGCGACCTCTACGACGAGCTTTTGAAGCAGCCGGAGCCGGAAGCGGCGCGTATCGCGTCGGCGTTGGAGCTGTATGTTTCCGGGAGCCTTAACGTCTTTAACCACAGGACGAATGTAGAGCTTTCAAACCGCCTTGTCTGCTTTGACATCAAGCAGCTTGGGAAGCAGCTCAAAAAGTTAGGTATGCTCATTGTGCAAGACCAGGTATGGAACCGCGTCACTATCAACCGGGCAGAAAGGAAATCCACCCGCTACTACATGGACGAATTTCATCTTCTCTTGAAAGAGGAACAGACCGCCGCCTATTCCGTCGAAATCTGGAAGCGTTTCAGAAAATGGGGCGGCATACCCACAGCCATTACGCAGAACGTCAAAGATTTGCTTGCTTCCCGCGAAGTGGAAAATATCTTTGAAAACTCTGATTTTGTCCTCATGCTCAATCAGGCGGCGGGCGACCGGGCTATCCTTGCGAAGCAGCTCAATATCTCCCCGCAGCAGATGAAATATGTCACCCACACCGAAGCGGGCGAGGGGCTTATTTTCTACGGGAACGTGGTACTGCCCTTTGTAGACCGCTTCCCGAAGACACCGAACTTTACCGGGTAATGACGACGAAGCCGGAGGAAGTGGGCGAAGCATGAACGGGCTGAACACAGACACAATCATCAACCGGGACGCGCTCTATGCCCTGCGGGAGCTTCCAGAGGAAAGCGTACACTGTTGCGTCACAAGCCCGCCCTACTACGCACTTAGGGACTACGGGCTTGATATGCAGATTGGGCGGGAGGACACGCCGGAGCAGTACATTGACAGGGCTTGTTGACGTGTTCCACGAATTAAAGCGCGTCTTGCGTTCCGACGGTACTTTCTGGCTGAATATCGCGGACACCTACTGCGGCACAGGGAATAAAGGCTATCATGCAGACCCGAAGAACCCCAGAGGGAGAAACGGACAGCAGATTGCAAGAAACAACCGCGTTTCCGGCTGCAAACAAAAGGACTTAATCGGTATTCCGTGGCTCTTGGCTTTTGCCCTACGCGCTGACGGGTGGTATTTAGGGAGCGATATTATCTGGCAGAAAGAGAACCCCCATGCCGGAGAGCGTGAAAGACCGCCCCACCCGCTGCTATGAACATATCTTTCTGCTTACGAAGTCAAAGAAGTATTTCTATGACGCAGCCGCCATAGCCGAACCGTTAGCCCCTACAACGGCGGCGCGGTACCGCACCGGGCGCAGCGCGGGACAGAAATATGCGGACGAAGTACCCGGACAGGGGAAAGTACAAGGGCTTAACCGGGCAAGGAAGCGGCAGCTACTACGACGAAGCCCTCATGCCGACCATGCGGAACAGGCGGGACGTGTGGCTTATCAATACCGTACCCTACAAGGGCGGGCATTTCGCCGCGTTCCCGCCGAAATTAGCCGAAACCTGTATCAAGGCGGGCTGTCCGAAAGGCGGCGTTGTGCTTGACCCCTTTTTCGGCAGCGGCACGACGGGGGCAGCCGCGAAGCAGCTCCACAGGCATTATATAGGCATTGAGATAAACACCGAATATTGCGCCCTTGCAAGGGCGCGGATTGGAGGGACAGAAAAATAAAACAGTATAAAGCGCGTGAGAAAGTCACGCAGAAAATGACCCGCGAGGGAGCCGTTGAGGTAAACGCCGCCACAGGCAAGAAAAAAAGCGTATCAGCAACCGCATAAGGGACGCTGACCTTACCAGAAAGGAAGCCGCCCCGCAGCAGCCGGAACAGGCAGCGCAGACCATACCGGGCGGCGCAGCTTCCGCGTCCGCAGCCGACGCGCCGCCGCTTCCCCATGCGCCGGGGGCAGAACGGGAACAGGACACCGTCGCAGCCGAGCGCGTCTTAGAGCATATCGACGGGGCGCATACCCGCGCCGCTTCCAAAAAAAGGCGGCGAGAAAGGCACAGGCAGAAGCCACAGCAAAGAAAAATCTTCCCGCTTGCAGTTTACCGAGGAAGAACGGGCAACGCCGGAGCTTGAAAGGCATATCCGAAAATCGGACAAAGCAGCCGACCGTCTGGACGCGGCAAAGGCAGCTATCCCCAAAGAAAAAGAAACTTGTGGGGAGCGCACCTTTGACGAAGCTACCGGGAAAGGCAAGACCCGCCTGCACTTTGAGGAACGGGAAAAGCCCATAGGAAAGAACAAGCCCCACAATAACCCGCTATCCCGCCCCGCACAGGAAGCGAGTATTTTCGTCCATAACAAGATACATTCCGTTGAAAAGGACAATTCCGGCGTTGAGGGGGCGCACAAATCCGAAGAACTGGCAGAGCGCGGCGCGAAGTACGGGGCGCGGAAAGTCAAGGAGGGCTACCGCAGCCACAAGCTCAAACCCTACCGGGCGGCGGCAAGGCAGAGAAAGCGGCGTTCAAGGCGAATGTGGATTTCCAGTACCACAAAGCCCTACATGACAATCCGCAGATTGAGGCAACCCCTTTCCCGCTTCATGCAGAAACAGCAAATCAAGCGGCAGTATGCAAAGGCGGCAAGGAAAAGCGGAGCAAAAAACGGCACGAAAGCCGCAGAGAACACCCGCAAGGCAGCGAAGAAAACAGCCGAGGAAACAAAGAAAGCGGCGGCGTTTGTGGCAAGGCACCCGGCGGGCGTATGTATCTCCGTTGCTGCGCTGCTCTTATTCATCATGGTATCGGCGGGGCTTTCCTCTTGCGGCTCTATGTTCTCCGGCTTGATGAACGGCATTGTCGGGACTTCCTACACGTCGGAGGACAGCGACCTTGTGGCGACGGAAAACAATTACGCCGCAAAGGAAAACGAGCTTCAGCAGAGGATTGACAATATCGAGCGCGACAATCCGGGCTATGACGAATACCGTTACGACCTTGACAGTATCGGGCATAACCCCACGAATTAGCGTCCCTACCTCACCGCCCTTTTCCAGACCTCACACCCCGCAGAGCGCACAGGCAGAAATAAACCGCGTCTTTGCCATGCAGTACACCTTGACGCTGACGGAAGAAATTGAAGTGCGCCACAGGACGGAAACCCGCACAGGAACGCGCACCGTCACCGACCCGGAAACAGGGGAAACCTCTACGGAAACCTATGAATACGAGGTTGACGTTGCCTATAACTATTACATTCTGAACGTGAAGCTGACAAACAAGCCTGTTTCCGAGATTGCGGAGGAACTTCTAACGCCGGAGCAGCTTGAAATGTACCGCGTCTATCTGGAAACAAGCGGCAACAAACCGCTGATTTTCGGCGGCGGTTCCCCGACACAGGAGCGTCCGAGGATTTAAGCGGCGTACAGCTTGTGAACGGCACACGCCCCGGCAACACCGCCATTGTAGAGCTTGCAAAGCGGCAGGCCGGAAACGTGGGCGGGCGTCCTTATTGGAGCTGGTACGGATTTAACAGCCGCGTGGAATGGTGCGCCTGTTTCGTTTCATGGTGCTACGGACAGGCGGGGCTATCCGAGCCGCGTTTTGCCGGGTGCCAGTCACAGGGCGTACCGTGGTTCCAGTCACGCGGGCAATGGGGCGCGAGGGGCTATGCGAATATCGCCCCCGGCGACGCTATCTTTTTCGACTGGGACGGGGACGGGAGCGCAGACCATGTAGGGGCTTGTTATCGGGACGGACGGGGAGCGCGTCTATACCGTCGAGGGCAATTCCGGCGACGCCTGTAAGATAAAGAGCTATCCCGTTGACTATTCCTGTATCAAAGGCTATGGGCTGATGAACTGGAATTAACTTTTTGAGCAAAGAAAGGAGAAATTGATTTATGGCTATGAACAAGATTGAACGTATCGACAGGGAGATTGCAAAGACCCGCGAGAAAATCACCGAGTACCAGAACAGATTAAGGGGGCTTGAAGCGCAGAAAACCGAAGCGGAAAATCTGCAAATCGTACAGCTTGTGCGCTCCATGCGCCTTTCCCCGCATGAGCTTTCCGCTATGCTGAAAGACGGCGGTATTCCGGGCATGGAAGCCGCGCCGGGCTACCCCGCAGAACCCGCAGACCACGACACCGAAGAAATGGAGGACACCGAGAATGAATAAGAAAATCTTTAGAACCTTGACCGCACTCTGCGCCGCCCTCATGCTGACGGGCGGCTTTTCCGTTACCGCCTTTGCACAGACCCCGGAGGGACAGGACGACACCGACGACAGCGGCGTTGTCTATGAGGAACCCGAAAAGGAAGAACCCCTTACCCCGGACGGGAACGCGACCCTTGTAGACGATTTCGGCGGCAACAAGCAGCTTATCACAGTGACGACCAAAAACGGCAATTACTTCTATATCCTCATTGACCGGGACGACGAGGGCGAGAACACCGTACATTTCCTTAATCAAGTGGACGAAGCCGACCTTATGGCACTCATGGAGGACGGAAGCACCGAAACAGCTGCCCCGCCCGCCGTTTGCAGTTGTACCGACAAATGCGAAGCCGGAAAGGTAAATGTGAGCTGCCCCGTCTGTAAAGACAACATGACCGCTTGCAGCGGCAAGGAAGCGGAGCCGGAAACCGAGGAACCGACGGAGCAGCCCAAAGAAAAAAAGGCAATACAGGCGGGCTTGTGCTTTTCCCTGTCGTAGCACTTCTTGGCGGCGGGGGCGCACTCTACTATTTTAAGTTTATGAAGCCGAAACAGAGCGTCAAGGGCGACACCGACCTTGAAGATTTCGATTTTGACGACTACGACGAGGACGAGCCGGAGCCGGACGAGGGGGACGGGCTTTCCGATGAAGAACAGGAGGACGAGGAATGAGCTATGCGTTAGTCATTGCAGAGAAACCGAGTGTTGCGGCGGCGATTGCCGCCGCGCTTGGCGTTGAGGAAAAGAAAGACGGATATATCGAGGGCGGCGGCTACCTCATTTCATGGTGCGTCGGACATTTGGTACAGCTTGCGGAAGCTGCCGCCTACGGGGAGCAGTACAGGAAATGGCAGCTTGACAGCCTACCCATTCTGCCGGAGGAATGGCAGTACACCGTTGACCCGGACAAGGGGAAGCAGTTTGCGACATTAAAGGAGCTTTTGCACCGCGCCGACGTTTCCGAAGTGGTGAACGCCTGCGACGCGGGGCGCGAGGGCGAGCTTATCTTCCGCTTTGTCTACGAAGTGGCGGGCTGCAAGAAGCCCATGCGCCGCTTGTGGATTTCCTCAATGGAGGACGGGGCAATCAAGGCGGGCTTTGCTTCCCTCAAAGACGGGCGGGAATATGACGCGCTCTTTGCGTCTGCCCTCTGCCGCGCAAAGGCTGACTGGCTTATCGGCATTAACGCCACCCGGCTTTTCTCATGCCTGTATGGAAAGACCTTGAACGTGGGGCGCGTCCAGACCCCGACCCTCAAAAATGCTCACCGACCGGGACGCGGCTATCTCCCATTTCCAGAAAGAAAATATTACCATGTGCGTCTTGACTTATCCGGCGCGGAAGCGGCAAGCGAGAGGATTTCCGACAAGGCAGAAGCCGACGCGCTGAAAGGGGCTTGCGAAGCGGGAAAGGCGGTATGCGTTTCCCTCACCAGAGAAGAAAACCGCAGCCCCGCCAAAGCTCTTTGACCTTACCTCTTTTGCAGCGGGAAGCGAACCGCATTTTCGGCTACACCGCGAAGCAGACCCTTGACCTTGCACAATCCCTTTATGAAAAGCGGCTCTTGACTTATCCGAGGACGGACAGCAGTTTTCTTACTGACGACATGAGCGGCACCGCAGCGGGCATTATCACGCTGCTTTGTGAAAAGCTCCCCTTTATGGAGGGCGCGGGCTTCACGCCGGGGATTGCAAAGGTATTAGACAGCAAGAAAGTATCAGACCACCACGCAATCATTCCCACTATGGAGCTTGCAAAGACAGAACTTGCCGCGCTGCCGGAAAGCGAGAAAAATATCCTTGCCCTTACGGGGGCGCGTCTGCTCTCTGCCACCGCCGAGCCACATATCTTTGAAGCGGTTACGGCGGTTTTCTCATGCGCCGGGGCAGACTTCACCGCAAGGGGAAAGACCGTACTTTCGGACGGTTGGAAAGAGATTGAACGCAGATACCGGGCGACGCTGAAACAAAAGCCCGACCCGGAGGACGGGGGAAAAATGAGGGCGCGACGCTGCCGGAGCTTTCCGAGGGACAGGGCTTCCCTAACCCCGCCGCAAAGGTAACGGAGCATACTACAACGCCGCCGAAGCCCCACAGCGAAGCGTCGCTTCTCTCTGCTATGGAACGCGCCGGGAACGGGGACACCGACCCGGACGCGGAACGCCGGGGGCTTGGTACTCCCGCCACCCGCGCCGCAGTCATTGAAAAACTGGTAAAGGGCGGCTTTTGCGGAGCGCAAGGGCAAGCAGCTTATCCCCACACAGAACGGAGCCGCCCTTATATCAATCTTGCCGGATATGCTCACTTCCCCGCAGCTTACCGCAGAATGGGAGAAACAATCTGACGCAGATAGCAAAGGGAGCCGCAGACCCCGGAGAATTTCTGTCCGGCATTGAAGCTATGGCGCGGGAGCTTGTGCAGACACACGCCGCAGCACTGGACGGGAAAAAGGATTTATTCAGAGAGGAAAAAGCCCTCTATCGGGAAATGCCCCGTTGCGGTTCCCCCGTCCATGAGGGGAAGAAAAACTACTATTGCAGCAACAGGGAATGTGCCTTTGTCATGTGGAAGAACGACCGTTTCTTTTGAGGAACGCAAGACCGCTTTTTTTCCGCGAAGATTGCCGCCGCGCTCCTTAAATCCGGCAAGGCGAATGTGAAGAAGCTCTATTCCCCGAAAACAGGCAAGACCTACGACGGAACTATCGTTTTAGCTGACACTGGCGGGAAATACGTCAACTACCGTATCGAAGTGCAGAAGAACAAAAAACTGAATAGCAAGCATAGGAAGCGGGTACCACTTCCGTAAATCCCTGTCTGCGCGCTGACGCGCCGGACGGGGATTTTGCTTGATTGGGAAGTTTCAAACCCTCTTTTTGCGGAGGGCTTCACCCTCTGAAAAATCTTCAAAAACTTTGGCAGAAATGCGGGTGTGCCGTAGTAGGCTATGCAGCCCAAAAAAATGCAGCTTATGACGCTGCCCCAGAGAAAGGAGGTTTTTCATTTATGGCAAGTTTACGGGACACCGTAAAGGACTATCAGGACGAGCTTAGGGACGGTATCGCATGGGTAGCGTTCTGAAACAGGGGCGTTCATGGAACGCGGAATATTTTCATCTTGATATGAATGATACGCTCTACCCGGAGGACAGGAGCCGGTTAGAGGAAATCAAAAGCATTGACCCCGCCGCCGTTATCTTAAACGGCTATTACTGCGGGCATTTAGGCGAGGATATGAGCCTTGACGAGCTGACCGCCGGAGTGCGCTACCACTACGAAAAACAGCATGAACGACATTGACGGTTTTATCGGGGCGCATGACGACAGGCTTCCCCCGGAGGTTATCGAGAAAGCGAGGGCAGCCGCCCATGAAGCGGGGCTTCCCTTTTCCGAAAAGCCCTACCGGGACGGGGAGGATTTTAACCCCTATGTATTTGACGGGAGCATGAGCATTGAAGATTTTGAGCTTATGCACCGCATGATGGAACAGGAAAGGAGAGAAAAATGAGCGAGCAGTTTTCGATTTTTGATTGACAGCCGCACCCGCTTTGAAACAGGCGAACCGGGCGGCGTGTGCTTCCCATGCCGACTACAACGCAGCAGCTTCACGCGGCTATGGAAAGCGTCGGCATTACCGCAGACAACCCACAGGATTTTTTCATCAATGGATTTGCAGACACCGAGCAGCAGCCCTTTGACGTGCCGCTTCCCGTTATCCAGAATGCGGGGATTGACGAGCTGAACTATTTAGGGAAGCTCTTGGAAATGCAGAGCGACGAGGACAGGGACAAGTTTACGGCGGCGGTGACGCTATGGGGAACGCGCCGGGAACATCAAAGACCTTATCAACCTTGCACAGAACCTTGATTGTTACTGGCTCTATCCTACCGTACAGAGCGAGGAAGATTACGGCTATTACCTTATTGACGAGCTGGACGAATTGGAGCTTCTCGAAGAAGCGAAAAAGTATTTCATGTATGAGGAATACGGGCGGGACGCAGCTATCAACGACGGGGGACGCTTTACCGACCAGGGCTATATCTACAACAACAAGAACACCTTTACGGAGTGGTACAACGGGCGCGAAAGCGACATTCCCAAAGAGTATAAAGTAATGAGCTTCCCGCAGCGGTCACGCCCCGCCCCGGAAAAGGTAGAAATGGACGCCGCCGCGCCGGGGCAGAGAACGGCACAGGCCGCAGAGCAGACACAGGAGCCGCGCCCCGTTATCCCTATCGTGCTGACGAGCGAGAAGCCCGCCGAAAAGCTCAAAGAGATTACCGACCGTCTGGAACAGGGCATTACGGAACTCTTTGACAGCGAGCGTTACAAGGAATATCTGCGCGTCATGTCAAAATTCCATAATTACAGCTTCAACAATACGCTGCTTATCGCCATGCAGAAGCCGGACGCTTCCCTTGTGGCGGGCTTTTCCGCTTGGAAAAATAATTTCGGGCGCAATGTAATGAAAGGGCAAAAGGGAATTAAAATCATTGCCCCGTCGCCGTTCAAAAATCAGACAGAAAGTGGAGAAGATAGACCCGCACACGCAGAAGCCCATTATCGACAAGGACGGGAAAGCCCGTCACCGAGGAAAAAGGAAATCAAGATACCCGCCTACAAGGTGGTGTCTGTCTTTTCGACGTTTCCCAGACCGAGGGAAAGGAGCTGCCGGACATTGCGGTGGACGAGCTGACGGGCGACGTTGACCGCTACAAGGATTTTTTCGCAGCCCTTGAAAAGACTTCCCCCGTCCCTATCGCCTTTGAGAATATCGAGGGCGGCTCTCATGGCTACTACCACTTGGAGGACAAGCGCATTGCTATCAACGAGGGCATGAGCGAATTGCAGACCTTAAAGACCGCCATTCACGAAATCGCCCATGCGAAGCTGCACGACATTGACCTCAACGCACCAGAGGACGAGCAGCAGCCCCGCGTTGACCGCCGCACTCGCGAAGTCGAAGCGGAAAGCGTCGCCTATACCGTCTGCCAGCATTACGGGCTTGACACGTCGGACTACTCTTTCGGCTATGTCGCCGGGTGGAGCAGCGGGCGGGAGCTGTCCGAGCTGAAAAGCTCCCTTGAAACGATACGCAGCGCAGCCGCCGAGATTATCAATTCCATAGACGAAAATTTTGCGGAGCTGCAAAAGGCACAGGACAAGGAGCAGACCGCCGGACAGGAGCAGCCCACCAGAGAGGAAAAGGCAGCCGCGCCGGAGCAGCCGCAGCCGGAAGCAGCCGCACCGGGAAAATCCGGCGCACAGGAAAAAGCGGACGCAGCCCCGAAAGAAGCCTTTACCCCGGAAACGATTTACAGGGTACGCCGGAACCCTTACGGCAACAGCCGGGAAAACAGCTACCTCTTGCAAGCCTATGTGACACAGGAGAACGGACGGGCGAAAATGGGCGACGTTCTTTATACGGGTACGCCGGAGAAATGCCGCGAGCTTATGGGGCAGCTCAAAAGCGGGGAGCTGACCGAGGGCGACATAAAGCAGCTCTACGCAAAGGCACAGGAAACGGCAAAGACCGCCGAGCCGGACAAAGACACCTTTTCCATTTACCAGATAAAAGGCGGGGACGAAACAAGGGACTTGCGCTTTGAGTTTTACGACCGCCTGCAGGCGGCGGGAAATGTGGTTGACAGGGCGAACTATGAGCTTGTCTATTCCGCGCCCCTTGCGCCGGGGACTTCCCTTGAAGATATTTACACCCGTTTCAATATCGACCACCCCAAAGACTTTAAGGGACACAGCCTTTCCGTTTCCGACGTGGTAGTGCTTCATCAGGACGGACAGGACGCGGCGCACTATGTTGACAGCGCGGGCTTCCGGCAAGTGCCGGAGTTTTTACAGGAGCAGAAACAGCTTACCCCGGACGACTTGGAAACGGGCGAAACTGTCAAAACACCGAGAGGGACTTTCCATGTAACCGCCATGAGCCGGGAGCAGATAGAAGCCGCCGGATATGGCTTTCATCATCAATCCGACGACGGGAAATATCTGATTATGGGGAACGGGACGCGGGCGTTTGCCGTTGCCGCAGAGCAGCCGGAAAAGGCTAACCCCTTGAAGCATATCGAGGACACCGTAGAACAGAACGACAACAACTTTGACGGTATCATCAACAACACCCCTACCGTTGACGAACTGGAAGCAAAGGTCAAGGCGGGAGAAACGATTTCCCTTGTTGACCTGGCTAATGCGGTCAAAGCCGACAAGGAGCGCGGCAAAGGAGCGAAGCGGAAAAGAAGCCTCTATCCGGGCGCAGCTTAGAGCCGACAAGGAAAAGGCGCAGAAGAAAAACGCAAAGCAGAAGTCACAGGACTTGGAAAGGAGCTGACCCATGCCGGAACAGAGCAGATTTGAAAACGTGGACGTGACCGCTTCCCTTGAAGCGATTATGAAGCAGAATACAGGCTTTTACCAGAGCGACTTGGAGATTGACAAGGAGATTATCGCAAAGGCGGCGGCAAGCCCCCACAGGGAGGACAAGACCCTTTTGTGGTTCTGCTGCCCGTCCGGGACGCATTGCTTCGGGAGCGCGACGTTTTCCTAAAGGACACCGCGCCCCACAATACATGGCGTTTCTACATGGAGCAGACAAGCGACCGCGTACTTGCCTATGCAATCGAGCTGACGGGAAAGGAGCGCGGGAAAATCAAGGGCAATCTGTATGAGCTTGACTATTCCCGCCATTATGAGCGCGTCAAGGAAAAGGAGCTGCCCGCCGATACGGTGAAGCTGATTTATGAGCGTGGGGAAAGGGAGATACCCGCCGGACAGTTTTTTTCAACGGCAATCCCTGATTATGAGCTTGGGAAGTTTGAACGCTTTGAAGCCATACCCAACGACCCGGACACGCTGCAATCGCTCTTACAGGAAGAACGGCGCAGCCGGGAGCAGCTTTCACCGGGGGATTTCAAGGCGCATATCGCCGCATTGCGGGACGGGCTGATTGAAACGGAAGCGCGGCGCATTGTGCGGGAAATGAAGCGGCACGACGCGCCGAACAGCCCAAACAAGACCCATTTCATGGTAGAACTTTCCCCGGCGTTCATGCAGCTTGCAGCTACAAAGGACACTGACCGTCTTTTTTCGCCATGCTGCCTTACAAGACCCTTTCCTTTTCCAAAATCGAGGGCAGACATGGGACGTATGCGCTGATTGGCAAGGGGGAGAACCGGGACAGGGAGATAAGGAAGCCCCGCCCCTCTATCCGGGCGCAGCTTAAAACAGACAAGGCAAAGACCGCCCCGAAAAAGGCGGCGGCAAAGAATAAAAATCACGATTTGGAGGTGTGAACATGACAAAACTGACCGTAGAAGAAACAAACCTTTTGAGCATTTACAAGACCGGGAGCCGACAGGGGCTTATCGTCGCCATGAACGCCGCGCTGCCCTTTATGGACGGGGAAATGCGGGGCTTTGCCGCCCGTACCCTCTCCAAAGTGGAAGCCATGACCGAAGCGGAGTTTGCGGGGCTTCCCATTTTCGCCGCTGATGAAGTATGAGCGAGGTCAAGCGGCTGACGCCGCCCCAGAGCCGGAAAGTCAACGCCCTTGTGCGCCGGACGTGCTGCAACTGCGATAACGGAAACTGTATCTTACTGGACGACGGGGACGAGTGCGTATGTCCGCAGCTCATTTCCTATTCGCTTCTCTGCAAGTGGTTCTGGGTTGCGGTGCTTCCCGCCGACAGGCTGCTCTATGCGGAGCTTTACCAGACCGGGGACAGGAAGAAGTGTACCGAGTGCGGCGCGTCCTTTGCGTCAAGCTCTAACAGCGTCAAATACCGCCCCGACTGCCGGAAGCGTATCACCCGCAGACAGGCCGCCGAGCGCATGAGGAAAAGACGCTCCCCTGTTACGCAATAGGCGTGGAAAATCCCTTGATTTACAGGGCTTTCCGGGCGTGAAAAATCGGATAGGCGATACTTTATACCTTTACCCCCGAAAACGGCGTTCTACTGCGTAACATTCACAAAAACAGCACCCACAAAAAGACAGGGCGCGGAAGTCATATACTGGCTTCTGCGTCCTGTTCTTTTTTTACCCTTATCCGCGCTCTGTTTCCTTTTCCCGTTCCGGCTGCCTGTTTGCCTGTAAAATGCTGTCAATGTTCTGCTTGATAATGTCATATTCCCGAACTTTCTTTTTCAGCTTCCCATAGTCGGCGTAAAGGGCTTCTTTCTGCGCTTGAGGGCTTCATACTCCGATTGCAGCGCGGCGAGGTTCGGGAGCTTCACAATGCCCGCCGCTTTCAGCGACCTTGCGGCGGCTTCATGCAATATAATCGCCTGTTCCTGTCCGGCGCGGTATTTCTCCCTGTTCCTTGCCTTGCGGTATGCGTCATAGACGGGCTTTGTCTTTTGGTAGGTGGAAACATTCTTGATAAGTACCGCCATGTCTGCAAGACGCTTTTCGGCGTTCTTCAATGCGTCTGCCGCCTGTCCGCTTTCCGCTGCCATTTCCTCAATCCGGCTGACTAAATCCGCGTACTGTTCAATCTTGTTTTCGGTGAGGAAAGTTCATAGTCTTTGCCGCCTGTTTCAGATTGTGGATTTTCGCCCACTGTTCATAGCCCTTACTCTGCGCCGCCTTGATACTGTTCTCAATGTCGATAAGCAGCGACACGCCGCGCTGCTCTCTGGGAGCTTTGGCGGCGCGGGTACGCTTGCCCGCTATCCGTTCCCTTATGGCTTCCTCTGTATAATCTGCGCCGAGGGTTTTTAGGCGGGTAAAGCGTTCCTGTCCGGGGCGCGGCATGAAACATATTTCCCGGCTTTATCTCATAGCCCGCCGCCTGTAACCGCGTTAGCAATTCCTCAAAACTGGAAACTTGGGGGATAAGCGCGTCAACGGCGGTTTTCAGCTTGCCTTTCCAACTGGTACCCGTCTTTTCTGCCTGGTACTCTGCATAGCTCTTTCCCTTGCTGCCCTTGCCGGGGACGACGACGGACAAGCTCATTTTCCCGGCACAGCTTGTCGCTCATGTTCCGTATGCCGTAATAGCTCCTTTTGTTGGAATTGTATTTGTGGTGGTCTACGAAAGTTTACCGCGCAGAAAAATGATATGATTGTGGATATGCCCTTGTCAATGTGTGTCGTGAGTACATATTCATGCTGCCCCTTTGTTACCGCGTCGGCAAGCTGCTTTTCCGATTTCATGGGCTTTCTGATAATCGACTTCCCCGGCTCAAAGGACTGTATCAGATGAAAGGCTAAATTGTTGCCTTTTTGAAGTGCTTGGGACAAGGTATATTCAAACTCAATATCTGCCGTTTCATAGGAGCAGCCGAAAGAGGACACAAGCATTTTCCCGTCCGTCTTGTCCGGGTTTTCGATATAGTCAAGGGCTTTGCTTAGAGTGCTTTTAATAGGCTTAATCTTTGTAACCGCCATATCTCCGCAAGCACCCCTTTATTTCCTCTATGTCCTCTTGGTATGCGTTCCCCGTCGCGTTTACGCGGCGTGCTATCTGGTTGACGTTGACACCGATTTTCTGTATCTCTGCGGTCATAGCCTTTATATCGGCGTGGTCTATCTGAATGATATACCCGTCAATGGCAATCTTCCGCAGATATGCCGCCATGTTCCGGGTGGGTACGAGCTTCATTTTTTCCAGTATTAAATCCCGTTCCGCTTCCGTTACTCTGAATTTGATTTGCACCGTCCTTTTGCGTCCGTCCATGTGTTCGCTCCTTTCCTTTCCGTTCCGAGGGTTTGGGACACTTCCCAACAAGCCATTTTCAACCGACGCGCCGCAGCGCGGGAGGGGGAAAATACGGAAGTGGGTACCCGCTTCCTATGCTTGCTACGAATGTTTTTATCCTTTAGGCTCTTATCACCTACTACGGAGAAAAAGCGATTTTTGCCAAACTTACGCAAAAGAAAAAAACGCTGCAACCTCAAAAAGATTACAACGCTTTCTAAATCCTGTTCAGTTTTAAGCCGGACATTCCTATTCGCCCTCTTTTTCGACTTCGGAAATCTCCTTTGCCGTTGCGGTCACAATCCGTATGCCTGTATCGCTCATACCGTCAAGGAGCGCGTCAAGCTGCCGCCGCTGCGTGTTCTTCTCCGGCGGCGTTTCCAAAAGGAATTGGTCTACGGATATATGGTAACGCTGTATCAGCTCAAAGAATATCTGTAAACTTGGGTGCTGCCCCTTGTTCTCAATGTTCGCAAGGTAGCGCGGCGAGATAAACATTTCGTCGCCTACTTTCTTGCGGCTCTCCTTGCGCCCCTCACGCGCTGCTTTTATCGCTGCCCCAAAAGCCTTGAAGTCGTATTTCGGTACTGGTCTTTTTGCCATAATTATTCACCCTATTACATTTTACTGTTCCCCTTTCTTCTTGGATATGTCTACGTAGTTCTATCAGTTAGCCAAAATAATTCATATATATATGTTGACAACAAGCTGCTTTTGTATATAATATTATATAAAAGGGGGAATGTTTATGTTACATAGCATGCGTATTCGATAAGCATTGAAATCAAAAAAGATTTTTCCCATTTTCAATATGGGCTTTTTTGTCATGCTTATTTTGCGTATGCTATACAACAAAACTAACGACGTATAGACATAGTATAAAAAACTATGCCTTAATTTTTGTTGTAGTATTATATGATAAATGCAGGTCAATGCTCATGTTGAGAATTGACCTGCATTTTTGCGCAAAAGGAGAAATATTATGCTTGAAAAAAATATTGGATAAAATGTCCAATTTGTAACGGAAAGACGAGGGTTCAAGTATTTTATAATACGGTATTAAGAAATTTTCCTCTTTTCTGCCCTAAATGTAAATTAACGCATATCGTTGATGTTGAAAAACTAGAAATCATAATCAAAAAAACTCTGAAAAACAAACTTTTTTTAATTTTTGAAAAGGAAGGATATTTAAATGAAACACTTACCTAAAAAGTACACCTACGGAAATATTGAATGACCCATACGGATTTACTTACAAAAGAAATGTCGAAGTAATTGGAGAGGATAAAGCAAGAGCCTTATATACGGAATTGTATAAACAGCCATTTCACAAAAGAAAAATCTATCAATATCAACAAAAAAAGTCTATAAAAAGTAGCGATACTGAAAAGTATGTTTATGAATTGAAAGACAACAGGTATATCGAAACGGTTTTTATTAAACGGCGAGATGGTGGGACTGTTTGCGTAAGTACGCAAGTTGGTTGTTCTGTTGGCTGTATTTTTTGTGAGTCCGGACGCAATGGTTTTGTTCGTAATCTAACACCGTCTGAAATTGTGCAGCAGGTTGTATTGATACGTCAAAAAGTAAATCGTATCGTTTTTATGGGAATGGGAGAACCTTTATTCAATTACGACAACTTGATTGCAGCAATCCATATTCTTCGAGATAGAAATGGACTTAACTTTCCAACCGACGGCATTACCGTATCAACAGTTGGTCCAGTTAATCAATTAAAAAAATTGCGCGAAGAACATCTAAAAATTCAGTTGACAATATCTTTACATGCAGCAACACAGGCTGCGAGAAACTGTATCATTCCTCATATGCACATGTACGCTATTGAAGATGTTGTTAAGCAAGCATTGTCCTATTCTCAAAGGCATAATCGAAAAGTGGTATTTGCGTATTTGCTTTTACCAGGTATAAATGACCGTTCCTCAGATATAAGGCAACTTGCAAAATGGTTTAAGGGCAAAAATGTTATGATTAACGTGCTGCAATACAACCCGACGAGTAATTCAAAAATTAGAGCACCACAAAAACAAGAAATGGTTGCGTTCAAACATCAATTAGAGCAAACAGGACTTGAAGTTACCATGAGAGTTTCTCATGGTAGAGAGATTAAAGCAGCTTGTGGACAGTTAGCTAATACATATAATAAAGCCAAAAAACAACAGAAATAATTTAATTAAAAGAGCCAGACGCACAGACGCAGAGCCGATAATATGCAGTTTGAAATACTGCTGTTATCGGCTCTTTTTTGATTTTAATTTGTGCCCCTAATAACCATATTGGAGCAAAATCAGAACTGTTGCTTGTCGTTCTTTGATTTCCGCAGCAGCTTTGAAAAATCAAAGCCGCCGTTTCTTTTTATCTTCTAATGAAATGACGCGGTATCACTGTTAAAAGCGGCGGCTAAAGGAGGTAGCCGCCATGAAGCACATACCCTATCGACAAAATCCGACGGTCATTGACATATCAAAAAAAGCCCGACCACCGCCGGGAACCTCTCTACCCTTGACTATGAACTGTCTAATCATCTAAATACTGCTTACAATACCTATACGCCTGTCCGGGCTTTTCGGACAGGCGTATTTTGCTGCTCAAAAAATTTTTTGAAAAAATTTCAAAAAATCTTCGGCGTTTTTCAAAAACGCCGTATTGCCCCGCGAAAAGGGGGAAGCACCACCAACTTTCCAACGAGAAAGGAGGTGAGAATGTGGAACCTAATAGCAGGGAGTTTTACAAACAATGTGCTTTTCAGAAGTTTTGTAATACGGTGCTGCACAATGAAGCGTGTGACGCTCACAGGGAGCTGCACAGGCATAAGGCAAGGGAAGTCACCTTTTCCGATTTGCCCTTAGACGAAGCGCGGCAACTTCATACCTTTGATGAATATTTCAAACGGGAAACCGCCGAAACCGTCTTTTGAGAAAGCCGGGAAGAAAAATCACGCCGAAGCTGCTTCTTGAAGCAATCCGTACTTTGCCGGAAGAAAAGCGCAAAGCCGTACTCCTGTACTATTTCGAGGGAATGAACGACACCGAGATTGCGAAGTTGTTCAATACATCGAGAAGCACGATACAGTACAGGCGGACAAGCTCTTTTGAGCTGCTAAGAAAATATCTGGAGGAAAATGCTGATGAATGGGACGAATGGTAACGAACCCGGCTACCCGGAAAATGCCCTTGTTCCCTATCCTGTCATTGTGGCAGCGACAAAGGGCGACCCGGACGCCATGAAGATTGTCTTGCAGCATTTCAGCGGCTACATAGCCCGTCTTTCCATGCGGAAGCTGTACGACGAGCGCGGGAACGTCTATTTCGGCGTAGACCACGACATTCGGGAACGGCTGCAAGCAAAACTGATGATGGCTGTCCTCTCCTTTAGGACAGAGGAATAACCTGGGCGGCGGCGGGACGCTTTCACTCTCACCCCCTTTTCCGTTCCGCTGCTGACGCGGGCAGCACAGCCATTTTTGAACCTTGAAAAAGAAAGCGGCGCAAGATAACGGCGGCGCAGCATAGGGCAAATCGGATACGTTCCTTTTGCGTCGAGCCATACGGCGAGTGCGCCATGACGCTATCCGGGCGGGAGTATTCCTACCCGGACAGCCGAGCGACCAACACCGCGCCGGAAAGCAAGTGTAGCGGCTTGCGGGCGACGACACGCAGAATATACAATGATACTTCCTTACAGCCACAGTCCGAGCGTTAAGAGCGTCGCAGGCAATGGGTAGGGCTGCATGAGAACCATGCCGGGGTGAAATTCCCATGAGGTTATGCTAATAACCGTCCGATTAAAGCCTTTGATTTATTGAATAGTGGACTTGCTGCTATTCATAGACTGTATTATATGTTTGCGAAAGAAAGGGGGATTTTCTTTGACGCAAAACCGAACGCCCGTTACCACAACAGAGCATAAAATCGGAAAAGTTACTTACCTTGTATGTTCGTCCACAAGTGAACACGCGACGGACACACTGGATAAAAAGATAAAAAAGCTCATTCGCAAAGACATGGAGCTGAACCCCGCAAACGCCCGAAAATAGGGCGTTTCTTCACATTTTATACATGACACAGGCAGCGGTATGTGGTATAATATAGACAGTACAAATACCATGCTTGTCTGTCGTCGGAAAGGAGGACAAAATGTTACAGACAGACAAGATTACCGCTTTATATTGCAGATTGAGCCAGGAAGATATGCAGGCCGGGGAAAGCGAGAGCATACAGAACCAAAAGCTGATTTTACAGAAATATGCTGACGAACACCACTTTTTCAACACGCGCTTTCGTAGACGACGGATTTTCCGGCGTGAGCTTTGAGCGTGAGGGGCTTCAAGCCATGCTACATGAGGTTGAAGCTGGGAACGTGGCAACCGTCATAACAAAAGACCTTTCCCGTCTGGGACGTAATTATCTGAAAACCGGGGAGCTGATAGAGATTGTTTTCCCCGAATACGAAGTGCGCTACATTGCCATTAACGACGGTGTAGACACAGCGAGGGAAGATAACGAGTTTACCCCTCTGCGGAACTGGTTCAACGAGTTTTACGCCCGCGACACTTCAAAGAAAATCCGGGCTGTCAAACAGGCAAAGGCACAGAAAGGCGAGCGCGTCAACGGGCAAGTGCCTTATGGGTACATAGCTGACCCCAATGACCGCAATCACCTCTTGCCAGACCCGGAAACGGCGCACATTGTAAAACAGATTTTTGCTATGTATGTGCGCGGCGACCGTATCTGCGAAATCCAGAACTGGCTACGGGAACATGAGGTATTGACTGTTGCAGAATTGCAGTACAGGCGCACAGGAAGCCACAGGCACCCCCGCCCCCACCCGAATTGTATTTACAACTGGCCGGATAAAACACTCTATGACATTCTGGCGCGTAAAGAGTATTTGGGGCATACCATTACAGGCAAGAGCTATAAGGTATCTTACAAATCGAAAAAGACGAAGAAAAACCCGGAGGAAAAGCAATATTTTTTCCCCAACACGCACGAACCTTTGATTGATGAAGAAACCTTTGACCTTGCACAGAAACGGATTGCTACCAAACACCGCCCTACCAAAACAGAAGAAATCGACATTTTTTTCGGGGCTTCTCTTTTGTGGGGACTGCGGCTACAAAATGTATCTGCAACAGGGAGCCGGGACACTGGAACGCAAACACGCCTACACTTGCGGGAAGTACCGAAACAGGATAAGGACTGGCGAGCTTTGCACTACCCATTATATCCGAAAGAGCGTCCTTAAAGAACTTGTCCTTGCCGATTTACAGAGGGTACTATCCTATGTGAAAGAGCATGAACAGGAGTTTATCGAAACCGCCAACGAGTGCAGCGCAAAGGCAGTACAAAAGACGCTGACACAGCAGCGGAAAGAGCTTGACAAGGCACAGAGCCGCATTAGCGAGTTGAACATCTTATTCCGCAAGCTCTACGAGGACAACGCTTTAGGGAAACTTTCAGATGAACAGTTTGCTTTTCTGACTTCCGGCTATGATGAAGAAAAAAAGACGCTGACCCGGAGGATTGCGGAACTGACACAGGAAATCGACAACGCTACCGAGCGCAGCGCAGACGTGAAAAGGTTTGTCGCACTGGTACGCAGATACACCACCATTACCGAACTGACCTACGAAAACGTCCATGAATTTATTGACCGTATTCTTATCCACGAACTGGATAAGGAAACGAACACCCGCAAAATCGAAATCTTTTATAGCTTTGTCGGCAGAGTTGATACAGGCGACAAGCCTACCGAAAGCATCTCCTATTTCAGACAGATAGGAGCCGACGTAAAGAGTTATGCTATCTAACATACATCAAAAAGAGGTAAGATAACGCCCTCTGCAAAAAGGTTACGTTATCTTACCTCAACAAATGAGCCACCTGAATATCCGTCATCGGTAATACCCTCAGTTCAGCTTTTATAAAAAGCCGTGGACCTTAATGGTCCACGGCTTTCTTACTTTTTGAGTTATAGGACAAAAAAGAGGGTGTTAACCCTCTCTTTTAGTCTTGTATGCATTCATACAGATATAGAATTGTAGTACAACTCGTGCGGTGCAATATCTTGCCCGCCTTCCCACTCTACAGAATGATTGGAAACCCTAACTTTTTTAAATGTTTCAAGGTCTTTTAACTCTCCATACCATGCTCCGCTTATGTATGGGGAAACATCAAAAATTTTCTTTTCTCCATTTTCATAAGAAAGCAGGAGTTTATATCCCTCTTCGGGGGAAACGGTCAATAACTCAGGCTGTAACATATACCCCCCTATTTTAAAGGCTCAATAGTAAAAGTTTTTTCGCCTTTTTCTAACAAATCCCAGTTGGCTAAAAGCTCATCATAATGGATATTCACCCACGCTATAACAAGGCTTTGCTTTTTCTTTGGTATGCTTCCTTCCAACACGTCACCGTCAAGGCTAACAACAACCTCTTCCCCTTGATACTCCGCATGTATATGAGGTACTTTGTGCTGTCCTCCGATTTCCCGATACATCCTGATTATAATTCCGTAAAACATTGATATAGTAGGCATTTTCCCTCTCTTTCTTCCTATACCTTAAATATCTCTTGCCCTGTGTAGGCGTTTAAGGCTTTCTTTATGAAAGTATTCATAGGCATACTATCCGCTTGTTCCTTTAATGCATCGTACTCTTCTATTCTTAAATCGAGCGGTACACGCTTATAATTCTTCGCCTTGTATTTCGCCGTAGCTCTCGCCTGCGCTTCACTAACCGCCATTTTATTACCTCTATCTATTTAATGGTAGTATAGCACAAGCAGTATATTTGTACAGCTATACGACCTGCACAAAATATTATATGAGCTCTACTTTACATATCCCTTAACTTCACCCCTATTTTCTCCAGCGCAGCGAGTAAATCCCCCCGTACCTTATTGATTTCCTCTTCACTTAAGGTGTGGTCTTTTGCTCTTAGGCTGACATTGTAGGAGAGGGACTTAAAGCCGGCAAGAACCTGCGCGCCTTCGTAGATATCGAAGAGTTCCACCTTCTCAAGGAGCGGAGATGCCGCTTCACGAATCGCGTCTTCCACCTCTCCGGCAGTCACATTAAGCGGTACAAGGAGGGAGAAATCATGAGACACTGCCGGGAACTTAGCAACCGGCGTATACTTTTTGTGATCTCCCGCCAAGGGATATACTTCCTCTAAATCAAGTACCGCCACATAGGCTCTTTCCTTCAAATCAAAGTTCTTTAAGACATCCGGATGAATCTCTCCCATTGTTCCGAGTACTTTTCCTTCATAGAGGATGTTAGCCTTTTTGCCCGGGTGGTAGTAGGGCTTTTCGCAGTTTCCGTCATAGCGGAAGCGACCGTTTAAAGCCGCAGTGCATAAAGAGCTCTTCGATTTCTCCCTTTAAGCTAAAGAAATCGCCCTCTCCGATGAAACCGAGAGTCAGAGTCATACGCTCGTCTGGAAGTTCGGTAAGGGGCAGACTCTTTGGAATATAGAGCTTTGCCATTTCAAAGAGCTTTACATCCTTATTCTTGTGACGATTATTTAAGCTAAGTGCCTGCAACATTCCCGGAACGGAGCTGGTACGCATTACGGAGAAATCCTCTCCCAAAGGATTGGAAATCATAATCTGCTGCCACTCGGGAGCATTTTCCGGAAGAAGAAGCTTCTCATAAACTTTCTTCGACTCAAAAGAATAGAAATAGCTTTCGTTATACCCAAGCGCCTCTGCGAGATGCCGAAGACTGCGGTTTAACGCAAGATTCGGGTGCATTCCTCCTACGGTGCTTGCCGAGGGAAGAGTGCTCGGAATCTTATCATATCCATAGTAACGGGCAATTTCTTCCGCAATATCCGCCATTCTCTCGAGGTCCTGTCGGAAGGTCGGAATCACAAGTTCCAGACTGTCTCCCTTCACCTCAGTTTGAATCTCCAAAGGTAACAGATAAGCCTTCATTTCCTCTCCGCTTAAATGAAGCCCCAATAAATTGTTGATTTCGGAAACGGATACGGATAAATGCTTCTCTTCCTTCTTTACCGGATAGCAATCCACCATGCCGCCTACCACTTCTCCGCAGTGGAGCTCTTCGATCAGAGTGCAGGCTCTGTCCATCGCCATCTCGCAAAGATTCGGATCTAAGCCCTTTTCAAAATAAGAAGAAGCATCGGTACGAAGTCCCAGCTTTCTTCCGGAAAGACGGATATTGGTGCCGTTAAAACAAGCCGCTTCCAGCACCACATTTTTCACCTTATCGGTAATCATGGAATTTTCTCCGCCCATGATGCCACCGAGGGCAATGGTCTTCTCCCCGTCCTTGATACACAAAATAGAGGAGTCGAGCTCATGTTCCACGCCGTCCAAGGTCACGAACTTTTCCTTATCTTCGGCACGCTCTATGCGAATCTTCTTTCCGCTGATGTCTTCGTAATCAAAGGCATGCATGGGCTGTCCGAGTTCCAGCATCACATAGTTTGTGATATCTACGAAATTATTGATTGGTCGAATGCCTGCAGTCCGGAGACGAATCTGCATCCAGGAGGGAGACGGCGCAAAACGCACATTTTTAATAAGACGTGCAGTATAACGACTGCAAAGCTCGCTGTCCTTTAATTCCACAGTGAGATAGTCGGAGAGCTTCTCTTCGTTTCCCACCTTCTTGATTTCCGGAAAATGAAATTCCTGCCCGAAGGCTGCTGCCGCTTCTCTTGCCAGTCCCACTACGGAGAAGCAGTCCACACGGTTCGAGGTGATCTCATACTCGTGAAGAATATCCCGAAATCCAAGGAGTGCCGGAGCATCTTCTCCCACAGGAGTTCCCTCCGGGAAGATGTAAATCCCTCTTTCCGGGGCTTCCGGGAAGAAGTTACGATCCCCTCCAAGTTCCTCGATAGAGCACATCATACCGAAGGATTCCACACCGCGGAGCTTTCCGTTATGAATGCTTACGCCACCCTCCGGGCGATTTCCCTCGTGATCTACCTTCACCTTACCGCCGTCTAAGACCACAGGCACGACCTGTCCTACTTCTACATTCGGTGCGCCGGTCACGATTTGGAGCGTCTCCTTCCCGATATCCACTTGGCAGATTAAGAGGTGGTCGGAATCCTCGTGCTTCTTCACGGAAAGAATCTTTCCTGTCACAATCTTCTCCAGATTTTCCCCGAGGTCTTCCATGGTTTCCACTTTATTGCCGACTAGGGTCATTCTGTCTCCGAAGTCTTTGCCGGATACGGAAAGGCCCGGAACATATGCTTTTAACCAATTCATGGATGTATTCATCTTCAATCCCCCTTAAAACTGCTCTAAGAAGCGCAGATCATTTTCATAGAGTAAACGCATATCATCGATTTCATACTTCAGAAGTGCGATACGCTCAAGGCCTACACCGAAGGCGAAACCGCTGTACTCGTTCGGGTCGATCCCGCAGGATTCCAGCACCTTCGGGTGCACCATGCCGCAGCCTAAAAATCTCAATCCAGCCTTCTCCCTTACAGAAACGACAGCCTTTTCCCTTACACTTAAAACAGGAAACATCCACTTCTGCGGAAGGCTCCGTAAAGGGGAAGTGGTGCGGACGGAGTTTTGTCTTCGTATCCTGTCCGAAGAGTTCCTTGGCAAAGAGGTCCAGTGTGCCCTTTAAATCGGAAAAATGGATATTTTTATCAATTACCAAGCCCTCCACCTGATGGAAGGAAGGGGAATGGGTCGCATCCACTGCGTCGGAACGGAACACTCTTCCCGGGCAAATCATGCGAAGTGGCGGCTTGTGAGTTTCCATATATCTGGCCTGCACGGAGGAAGTCTGGGTTCTTAAAAGAATATTGCTGTTGATATAGAAGGTATCCTGTTCATCCCTTGCAGGGTGTCCCTCCGGGATATTCAGCTTCTCAAAGTTATAGCTGTCGTACTCTACCTCGGGGCCTTCCACAACTTCATAGCCCATGCCGATAAAGATTTTTTCCACCTCTTCCAGAGCAAGAGTATTCGGATGGGCGTGTCCATAACGAATCTTCTTTCCGGGGAGTGTCACATCAATCGTCTCTGTGGAAAGTCTGGCATCCTGTAAGGCACGCTCCAGCTCTGCCGCACGCTCCTTAATCTCCTTCTCAATTTTCTGAGAAACTTCATTTACCAGCTGTCCGAAAGCCGGCCTTTCCTCGGCACTTAAGTCCTTTAAAGCTTTCTTCGCCTCCGCAAGTTCACCTTTTTTCCCTAAAAAACAGGTACGAATTTCATTGATGGAATTCATATCCATGGCAGAGCGCAAACGCTCTTCTGCCGCCTTTCCGATTTCCTCGAGATTGAATGTGTTCATATTACCTCCCTTGATATAAACAAGTTTCCTTTACGGAATCGTCAGCGCTTCGCGCTTTTTCGATTCCTGCCTGCATTCGCACTCTCGAGACTTTCGTCTCTTCGTGCTCATGCAGGGGCGTGCCATCAAGTCCCATTCCCTCTTGCAAACAAGTTTGCAATGGGTATGGGGACTTATGGCACTGTAAAACAAAATCCCCGTCTACAATTGCAGACAGGGACGAATGTTCGCGGTACCACCCTGATTCCTGAATTTCTTTCAGGCTCTCTTTATGCTTAACGCAGTCTCACGGTTCTTCCTACTCTCCTTCGATTTCAAAAAAACAGCTCCGGTGGGAAAATTCCAAAAAGCGCTTTGGAAGAACTTGCAGCCTGTGATTCTTCTCTCTATGCTAAGCGGACTCTTTTTGTACTGTGCAACTTCATCGCATTTCTCCCGAAGTATATTGAATACGAGAGGAAAAGTCAAGTTTTAAGTTATCCCGTCTCTTGCAGTTAAGAAAATTTTTCTATACAATATTGTCTGTTTTTTTCGAGAGTTAGGCTCAAGGAGAGATATTTTCAAGAAAGTAAGAATACATCAAGCTTAAGAGTATTTTTACACGAAACGAATCAAGCTGATATAGGAAAGTGATATATAAAAAGAAAGGCTATTTTATGTCGGAAAAAAACAGAAAAAGCGCTGAAAGCAGCGTTCCCTCATACCGTTCCCATCTTAACCGGCTTTTTTTATTCCTCGGCTTTGCTTACGGAGTCTATGTGCACAGTGCGGGTCTTTCCGTGCTCTACACTTTCTTTATGGCATCTCTCATTTTTGGCGGTTCTTTGGAGATTTTGGCGGTCAGCTTTCTTATTTCCCCCTTTGCACCGCTGGAGACCTTTTTTTCCTTGCGATGATGATTCAGCTTCGTCACCTTTTCTACGGCTTAGCCATGCTGGACAAATTCCCAAAAACCGGCTGGAAACGCTTCTATCTTATCTTCGGGATGTGTGATGAAACCTTCAGTATCAATTACAGTGCGGAAATCCCGGAGGACACGGATCCGGAATGGTTTATGTTTTTTGTCACCCTTCTAAATCAAAGCTATTGGGTAATCGGCTCCTGCATCGGAACACTTCTCGGGAATGTTCTTCCTTTTTCCACGGAAGGAATTGACTTTGTGATGACTGCCCTCTTTGCCGTGATTTTCATAGATCAATTCTTGAAAGAAAAAAATCATTTTTTTCTTCCTTCCTGGGTCTTTCCGTTTCCATCCTCTCTACTCATTTTTTTAAAGAGAAAAAAATTTCATTCTTCCCGCTATGCTCGGGATTACCGCTATTTTGCTACTTGTAAGACCAAAGTTGGAAAAGCAATAGCAAAGTCAGATAAAGCATAAAAAAATAGGAACATAATAGGAAACTTAAACTGGATAAGAAACGCACATAATAGAAAAACACAAACCAAGCAAGTACAGGACGCTGTCCTGAAAAAGGATATAGAGAGAAAGGCTTATTCTATGACAGTAGGGCAACGCATCATCACGATTCTTCTTTGCATATTAGGGACAATGCTGACCCGCTTTTTACCCTTTATTTTATTTCAAAAAAATACACCGAAAGCGGTGCAGTATCTGGGGAAGGTTCTTCCTCCCGCAAGTTTTGCCCTGCTTTTAGTGTATTGTTTTCGGAATGTTTCGATTTTTAGCGGAAATCACAGACTTCCGGAGTTTCTTTCCTTAGGTCTTACCATAGTCATCCATTGTTGGAAACGAAATATGCTGCTTTCCATTTTCTCCGGCACCGTCCTCTATATGCTTCTACGGCAGGGAATTCTTCCGTTGCCGCTTTAGTTCTTAATGAGTATGAGCGCTTTATTTCTCTTCTTTTACTTTTCCCATATCCGTATCCTTCGACCATACACGGATCTGTGACTTCGTGGTCTTTTTTACCACATACATCGCATAGTCTGCATTTTTCTGTAATTCATCGGGATTCGCTCCCCCGTCGGGATACCAGCTTACACCGCCGGAAAGGCGGAGCATCTTCTTACTTCCGTCCGGAAGCAGGATATAGCTTTCATCAATGGTTTTTTGCAGCTTCTCAATTAAAGCATTGACCCTGCTTCTCTCTCCATCTTCATCAAAGATAAAAATATTAAATTCATCTCCGGAAATGCGGGAATACAATGCTTCCGAGCCAAGGGCTGTCCGCATCGCATCGGAGGCGCAACGGATATATTTGTCGCCATACTCATGCCCGAAGGTATCGTTGACCATCTTCAAATTGTCAAGGTCCATCATGATATAGGCACCGATGGCATTACCACCGCCTTTTTCTTCCAAAAGCTCGCGAATACGCCGTCCAAAAGCTCTTCGGTTATAGAGATCCGTAAGAAAATCATGGTCTCGTTCATACTGCAAATTTTGCTGTTCTTGTAAAAGTCTGTCCGAAAGATCTTCCAATGCCTCCGACATCTGGTCAATTTCCAAAATACCGGTTTCTTTCAGTTCCAACTTCTCCGTCGCTTTGTTGGCTCGTATCTCCGAGGCAAGATTCCGTATCGGTCTTTGCAAGAAAACGGAAATCACAAGACTTCCCAATATACCGATAAGTAGCGTCAGTACAATACTTACCGCCATAACAAAAAGCATACGGTCTGCAAAGTGGTTCATGGTTTTATATGGAATCTCCGCCCCAAGCTTCCACGCTATATCTATAAACGGACCATTGGTTGAAAAAATATGTAACGGAATACTGTAAGTATAATTCTCTTCCTCCTGCTTGGAAGAGCCGTTTCCGTCTTATCCTCCGTGCTGATTGTGGAGGAATGTAAACGAATCAATTGCTGATACTTCTCTGAACTGATGACATCTTCTCCACTCTTTTCCGCGCTCAAAAAGTAGAATGCGGTTCCGCCGCTATCCAACTCCTTTTCCGGAAGATAGCTTTGCAGATAACTGAGCAATATATCTACTCCCAAAACACCGTAAACTCTTCCATCCGACAATCGTAGCGGCACGGAATAACTGATTGCCTCTCTCTCTTCTCCAAAAAGAGAGAAAGGTCTGCTCCAGTATCCCAAATCCTCCCAAGAGGTCTCTACGCCATAATGAAAAGAAGCCTGTGTCGGCTCATAGAAAAAGTCATAATAGGGAACCCCCGATGTTCCGAACTGAAAATTCGTATTCCAAGTTCTATCTGTTGACAACTGCTTATTTCTTGCAACCAGAAGCGGAGATCGCTCAATCAGGAGGTCCATATTCTTATTGCTCGGCCTGGACTCGGGATCCAAGTCACGAAAATAAAGTCCGGGTTTATCCTCATAAGTCCCGGATTCCATACCGCTCTGTAAATTATCTGCATTTAAAATCAGAAATACACCGGTAACACGATTGGTTCGCATCATCGAAATCAAATCATCGGAAACCGCATTTAAGAAAGGAGCCGCATTCTCCGAACTGTCATCGATAGCCTCTATATCCAGTTTTCCCGCCTCAACAAGTCCATCTGCCAGTTGATTTATCTTTTGCACCGTCTGCCCCAGGTTCATCCACTGGTTTACCATGATACTTTCCAGATAATTTCTTCTGGCTTCCACCCTACTTTCCACGATTTCTCTGGCATTTGTATGAATCAATCCAAAAAGACCTTGACCATAGATGGACATCATGATGATTCCAATTTCCAAAATAACCAAAATCATCAGCGGTATCAATATTTTCCTAAAAATCGGTTGTTTTTTCATCTTCTATCTCAACAATCTAGTCTTGCAATTGATTCATTTCAGCGAGCAGGGCATCATACCAGAGATTAAAATTTTCTTCTGTGTTGAATTCCCCTATGGCATCCTCATAACTTAATCCTGACGCCATGGCTGTTTCTACTTCTTTTCTATCCTTTTCCGCTTTTTCCGGCAAAGAATTCTCCAGAATATTTCGAACATTTTTTGAGTTTGCAACAGCAGGAGTCGTGTAAAGAGTGTGTGAGTTCATAACATTGAGCGCCTCTTCCATAGCCGGATCGGAGCCTCTTCCCTTCAAAATGTCTATTGTCTGAATGGTAAATCCATCCACTCGAACGGGAAGGTACTCTGCACTCATTGCAAACTTACAATTTTCTTCCTTCCCTGTCAGCCAGCGCAAAAACTCCACTGAATCCTTCACCCTTTCCTCATTTCCGTTCAAAACGGAAATCCCGGCTCCCTGCTGCATGGCAAAACGCTCACCCTTTACAAATTGAGGGCAGGGTAAAACAATGCAGTCTATAGAATAATGTACTTCATCGGAAAGAATTACATCCCGCGGAAAATAACTGTAGCCTGCCGAAGAGCCGACATAGGAAAGAATTTCTCCTGTTCGCACATCATCTGAGCGATAGCGCCCGATAGAGGCAAAGTAGCCCTTAATATAAGGGACATAGTAATTGTCCCAAAGCTTACGCAGGATGGGTTTCGGAAAGTTATAAGAAGCATTTCCGGAGCTGTCTTTGGAAATCAAATCCACCCCCATCTGCTTTGCGCCAACCAGAAAATAGTTGGCAAAATCATCCATTCCGAAGAAGGGCTTTCCGTCATTTTCCTCCGGAGTCAACGCGTCGGTATAATCATAATACTTTTTTGCCACCTCCATCAGACCTTCCCGTGTTTCTAATTCAGTAAGCTTTGTTCCGGTCGCATCGGCAAATTTTTTCCAATCCGTCCCATTTAAAAAGAAAAGCTCTGTGGATTTTCCTACCGGGAGAATCTTAATGCCTTCATCTTTCTTTCCCAGTCTTCCTTCATTTAAGAACTCGGGGACAAAAGCGTCCAGCTCTTCCTGAGAAAAGTACCGGCTTAAATCCACAAGATAGTGTTTTCTGTCCAAAACCCAAGCAATATCCGCATACATAAAAGCCATATCCGGATAGTCATCTTGTGTAAAATTTTTGTCCGTTAAAGCAAGAAGATTGTTCTCAATATCCTCAAAAGACCCCGGATTCATCAGTCGTACGGAGAAATTCAACTCCCTTCCCCGTCCTTCGTTGAATTCGTCTATCGTCTTTTTAAATGCCTCCAGCTGCGCTCCGGAATAATAACTCCAGATACTCAGTTCCCTATTCTCCTTTGCCTTATTATAAGAGCTCTCCTCTTTTACCTGCTGCTCGTTCTTTCTTTTACAAGACAGGAGAAATAAAATACAGATAAGGAGAAACCCGATATATCGTAAATATCTTCTCTTCATTTTGCTCTACCTTTTCTTCGGTGTATGGGTTCAAAAGAAAAAAGCATGGTCTAATACTTGGGACAACTTCGTCATAAACCATTTTAAATATAAGTATTAATTCAACTTTTTTATATAAATTATATTAGCTTTCACACAAAATAAATAGCTGCATTTTTAAGCAAGCCATGCTCTCTGTCAGGATGGCAAATGCTCTGTTCGTGAAACTGATACAAGCTACAAAACTAAAGAACTTAGTAGCTTTTTCCCTCCTTTATCAGCATTATATATAAAAGACCGTATGAAGTCCAACATTGATTTCTTTCATCTCTTTCTCTACTTTTGTATCTGTCATCTTGCCCTGACTTTCATCCAAAATCCCTTTCCTCCATATATGATAATTTCGCAGGATTATAATGGAGATGATTTTACATCTCTCCTAAATCCTGCGAAATAAAAGGAATATTTTTATCAAAGTGAAAAATCTAAGCAATTTTTAATACTTCTCATTCCCGGCTCCCGGGAACTGTTCCACCTTTCTTTCTTGCTTTATATCCTGCTTTGCTTTCTTCGTAACCGTCTTTTCTTTAGCCTTTCCTGCAGCAGCTTTCGTTTGTGATGCAAGATAATGAGCATCTCCGGGAATGGGAATTTGTGACAAATCCATGCCATCCATTCCACTGATATCCACTATCGGCTCTGTTGCCTTTTCCTCCGGAAGAACCGGCTCGGACGATATCACCATCTGCTTCGGTGCAATTTTCTTCGGCCCGATTTCTTCCTTTTTCTCAAAAGCTTTCTTCGGCTCTTTTTCCTTAGGCTTCTCCGCAACTTCTTTATGCTTCTCTACAACTTCTTTAGGCTTCTCTACAACTTCTTTAGGCTTCTCTACAACTTCTTTAGGCTTCTCCACAACTTGCTTTGGCTTCTCTAAAACTTCTTTAGGCCTCTCCACAACTTGCTTTGGCTTCTCTAAAACTTCTTTAGGCTTCTCCACATCTTGCTTTGGCTTCTCCGGCAAAACTTTCTTCAGCGCTTCTTCCTGCTTCCCGAATTCAATCTTATTCGGTACAGCGTTCTCTAATGAAGCTGTTTCGGTTTCGCTTCTTGTTTCCCCTTCCCTTGTCAGTCGGAACTTCGATACAAGGTTATTCAAAAGATTTGCCTGTCTGGAAAGCTCCTCCGAGGCAGCTGCAGACTCTTCCGCTGTAGCGGAATTGTTCTGTACCGTAGCGGAAATCTGTTCAATACCCGCACTAATCTGTGATACACCTTTTGCTTCTTCTTCCGATGCTGTGGAGATGTCCTGAATAAAGCTATTAATCTGTACCGTATGCTTTGAAACTGTCCCCAAAGACTCTGCTGTCTCTTCTGTTATCTTGGCTCCTTTTTCCACTGCCAAAATGGTTTCTTCAATGAGGGTTGCCGTATTCTGAGCGGCCTTTGCCGATTTTTGTGCCAGATTTCCTACTTCATCCGCAACTACCGCGAAGCCTTTTCCTGCAGCACCTGCTCTTGCCGCTTCTATTGCGGCATTTAAAGAAAGGATATTGGTCTGGAACGCAATGTCATCAATCGTTTTGATGATTTTATTGATCTCATTGGACTTTTGAGTGATTTCCAGCATTGCTTTAGACATCTCCGACATCTTTTTATTGCTTCGTTCCACCGCCTCACCGGTATGTCCGGAAAGAACGGAGGCCTTCACTGCCATCTCCGCCGTTTCCTTAATCTTTATGGAAATATCATTCATGGTAGCACTCAGCTGTTCAATCGAAGAAGCCTGTTCTGTAGCCCCCTGGGAAAGTCCCTGCGCGGCAGAACTTACCTGCCCGGCACCGGAATTCACTGCACCGGCACTGTTCTTGATTTCGGACATAGTCTTATCCAGATCTCCGGTAATCTCCTGTAAAGTGAGAAGCAAGGGTCTATATGCACCGGGATAGTTCTCTTCATTATCCAGCACAACACAGAAATTTCCCTGTGAAAGTTCTTTTAACTTATCGGAAAGGTCCGTAATAATCCTTTGAATATTGGAGACAACATCCTGAATAGATGTACACAGATCTCCTATCTCATCTTTATTCTCATAGCGAATTCCTACCGCAAAATCTCCCTCTGCAACGGATTCACCGACCTTTGCGATTTCCTTTAGTGGATGAAGCGCTTTTCGAATCAATATGGAGCTTACAACGATTAAAATTGCAAGACCTGCCGCACTGAAAAGCGTACAAAGTAAGACCAGATGATTTCTCGCAGACATAAACTCGCTGTTCAATACACTGACCATCGTCCAAAGCGTCACTCCATGGATATCCATAGGTCTAAAATAGACTCTTCTTACTTCTCCCCGGTTCATCGGTACCGTCACAAGAAATGGCTCCTTCTTTTCCATGCCGCTATGGATCTCTTCCATGGAACTCTCGGGCACCACCTCTTCCAGACTCTTCTTCTGCATCTCCGGATTCATGCTGTATAGCACAGTCCCTTTATGGTCTAAAACACCGGTATGCAGGGATTTAAAATTTTCATCCTCCTGTTTTACGCTGGAAAAGATCTCTACATTAATATCCAACATGACACAGCCGATAAACTCTCCCTTTGCATTTTTCATGGGGCTGGCCATCGTCATCACTTTGATGTCCGGACGCAAGGTATCCGCATATGCATCTGTAAGAAACCTGTTTCCCGTCTCTTTTGCTTTTTTATACCAGTCTGTAGCACTATAAAAATCATAGGACAAAGACATAATCTCTCCGGCTTCTCTCGCAGTCGGAGTCATATAGATTCCATATTCTTTTATTCCTTGTTGAAACCCGTTCGGCTCGAAAAAGATTCCCGTCCCAAGCAAAGAGGGATTCTTTGCAACCGATGCATTGAGAGAATCCAGGAACATTGATTCCGTATTGTATCTGGATGCGGAAAGTTCCGCATCAACAACTCGGGATTGAAAATGAGTTGCCTCCATACCTGAGAGAGAAAGCGCTTTTCCGTTCAGATCTTTCACCTTCCAAATCTGATTCGGCACTGCTCCGACAGAGTCCTCCTGCTCATTCATCTTTTGTACGCCTACTTCCATAGTGGAGGAAATAGATTCCAAGCTTGCAATTACTTTCTGCACGTCTCCCATGGACATCGTTGCCTTATCGTTTAGATTGCCATCCAGCGCAGAGCTGATAGCTTTCTGTCCGGTGTAAATAATACTTAAGCTCATCAATAAAAATACAAGAACAATGCACAAGCCCAAGATTGCAGAAAGTCTGGTCCCGATTGATCCCTTCTTTCCCTGCTGCCCCTTTCCCTTTTTCATCATTTTCCCTCCCTGAAAAATTCCGGATTCCTTCCGAATCTAATTTTCTTTTAAAGTAAAGCGCTCTACCAAATCATTCAGTATATTTGCCTGACCGGACATTTCTTCCGAAGCGGCAGCGGATTCCTGCGCCGTTGCGGAGTTATTCTGCACAACGGAAGAAATCTGATCGATTCCCTGGGTAAGCTGCGCTATCCCTCGAGCCTCTTCTTCCGAGGCAGCTGAAATATCCTGAATATAGTTGTTAATCTTTTCGGTGTGTTGAGAAACGGTATCCAAAGATTCCGCGGTTTCTCTGCTGATTCTTGCTCCCTTTTCTACAGCATCAATGGTTTCCTCTATTAGAGATGCCGTATTCTGTGCCGCCTTCGCCGACTTCTGTGCGAGATTTCCGACTTCATCCGCCACAACGGCAAAGCCCTTTCCGGCAGCCCCTGCTCTTGCAGCTTCAATTGCCGCGTTTAAGGACAGGATATTGGTCTGGAAGGCAATGTCGTCAATGGTCTTTATAATCTTGCTGATTTCATTGGATTTCTCGGTGATTTCCACCATAGCCCTGGACATCTCTTCCATCTTTGTATTACTCATAACTACGGCATTCCCCGTATCTGTAGACAAGCGAGACGCTTCCTGTGCCGTATGTGCCGTTTCCTTGATTCTTTCAGAAATATCGCTCATTGTTGAGCTCAACTCTCCTATAGAAGAAGCCTGCTCGGTTGCGCCCTCGGAAAGTCCCTGCGCCGCAAAACTTACCTGCCCTGCACTGCTATTTACCTTCATTGCACTTCCTTGTATCTCGGACATCGTCCGAGAAAGGTCGGTGGTAATCTTGGAAAGAGCCTCCAGAATCGGAATATATGCACCGGTATAATATTCTTCATTATCTTTGCTCAGATTAAAATTGCCCTTTGCCATTTCTCCCAGTTTCTCGGTTAAATCCGAAATGATATGTCTGACTCTGTCTACCACTTCCTGTATTGCCAAAATCAATGCACCTATTTCATCCTGATAGGCATAGGACATCTCAATATCAAAATCGCCTTCTGCAAGCTTTTTTCCGCACCGGGAAACCATGGCAAGTGGCTTCAAACTCTTATTCAGATAAAATACCGTTGCCAATATGACAATCGCGACCGTCAAAAGTCCTAGTACCGTTGCTACAAGCACCATCCTGTCCACGGCATGATCATAATCAATTTCCGTCATATTGATGCGGAACCACCAAGTTGTGCCGTTCAGATTCACCGGTTCAAAAAATTCTCTTTCTGCTGCACCGGACTTTCCTATTACCTTTCTGGTAAAGCGTTCTCCACCGGCCATAAGATCCTTTACCTCTTTATATGCCTTCTCGGAAAGAACATCCGAAAGCTTCATACCCCTTTGTTTTTCATTTCCATGTATCACTTCTTCCGAATCGATAATCTCGGAAAACATAGTCGGATACTCTGCATCGGTCTTACTTACCTTGGTAAGAACGTCTGCATTGATATCTAATAGAGTAAGACCCTTAAACTCACCGTTTACCATAATCGGACTTGTAATGGTAAAGAGCTCTGCTCCTCCTGCCTTATCATCCTTATAAACATTGGTAATGACTGATTTTCCCTCTTTTCCTGCTTTGTAATACTCCTTGTCCTTATATAAGTCATAATCGATACGTTGTACAATCTTCTCCTTTGCACCTTCTCTTGTAATAAATATGCCATAGTCGGAAGAATCCGGAAAAAAGGCATTCGGTTCAAAAAAGGTTCCGCCGCCGATAATATTTTCATCTTCCAAAATGGAAGCATGAAGTGTATTCAGGAGAACCGCCTCCGCATTGTATCTTGAAGCGGGAATCTCTTTATCCACAATTCCGCTTCGCAGGGTTACCGGATCCATTCCCGTAACGGAAACCATGTTGTTTTTTGAAAAGTCCTGCACCTTCCAAGTTTGAACGGGAGCCTCTCCCACCTTGTCATTTTCATCATAAATAAAGCTGATTCCTTCATTGATTGTAGCGGAAATATGGCTTAATTTATCCACCGTAGAAGACAGCTCGGCAGCTCCGTTCATCGCTTTTTCCGTCATAGAATCATCAATCTGAGGATCAATATCCAGCTCAAAGGAATGCACCAAGATATAGCAAAGTACCAGAATAAGCACAAAAGAAACTGCACCCAAAACAATAGACAGTCTTCCTTTCAGACTGATTCTCTTCAGGAAACTGCCTTTATTCTTTTCCACATATTTGCTCATACCGTTCAAAAACCTCCTTAAAGCAAAGTCCAATCCTTTCTCCTTGTTTTTTCGACTAAGATTGACTTTCTATAAGTTTGCCATTCCCTTGCTCTCCCCTTCTAAAAAGAAAGGCTATTTTTTTGGAGTATTCATCAGACCGGCGCAATATCCGTCTCTTTCAATAGAACTACGGCTTTACGAGAGAACGCAGTAATGTTAAAATATTCTTAAAATATGCCGGAATGTTGCATACTGATTTCAGGGCATTCGTTTCAAACCGGAAGACATTGCAAGTCGCTTCTTTTCGAGAATAAATCGGGAGAAAATATTGCAAAATATTCGCTTTTTTCCATTTTTCTCTTATACAATTGCGTTTTGCGTTCGATAAAGTGAGGAAAGATCGATTTGGAGAAAGGATTGCTATGTCAATATTTTACGGAAATGGAATAGCCCTTACGGAAAAGACGCTTGATTTGCTATGGGGAAGACAGAATCTTACGGTAAACAATATTGCCAATGTGGATACCCCAAACTATAAATCCAAGTATCTCACTTTTGAGAACGAGCTTCTTCACCATATCACTATGGCAGAAAAGGGCAGTCAGAAAAAAATAAAAGTATCCGAAGCAATTCGTATGCAAAGACCTAGGATACACAGTACCAGGAATGAATCCAGCCGCTTGGACGGAAACAACGTAGATATGGATCAAGAGCAGGTGGAACTTGTCAAGACCACCTATGCCTATCAGTTCATGGTGAACTCAATTAATAATGATTTAAAACGACTCTCGACAGCAGTGAAAAACTTCTAGTCTTTTCTTCTGTTGAAAAGAATCGATTTGGGGGAGATGGAAAAGCATTTCCCGGGAAAATAGTGAAAAGGTGGTAAAACTTATGGATAGTACAATGGAAGGAATGTTGGATACCTATCTTCTGGAGACGGAATCACTCTTGGATAAGTTAGATGAAATGCTGATTGCCGACGAAAAAATCGGCGATTTTTCCTCCGATGATGTAAATGAAATTTTCCGTATCATGCACACCATAAAAGGTTCCAGTGCCATGATGGAATTTACTCCGATTTCCAACATTGCCCACCACATTGAAGATATGTTCTTCTTTATTCGAGACAAGGGCATGGATTGCTTAAGTAGCGAGCAAAAGAACGAACTTTTCGATCTGATGTTCCGCTCGGAAGATTTTCTTCGCGGTGCTTTAGAAAAAGTGAAAGCGGGAGATCCTTTAGATGAAAATATAGAAGAATTTGCCGAAGAGATAAACAATTTCTTGGCAAAAATCTCCGGAAAGGAAAGCGGAAATACAAAGACCGCCGCCGGAGCAGGGCGTGCACAGGGGACCGTAGAAAGAGTGCTTCCGAATGATCCGAAAGCCATTAAATTCATTCATGTCTTCTTGGATCAGGGAATCGGCATGGAGAATCTTAGAGCATTTATGATTGTGAATGCTTTAAAAGAATATGATTTGGACTTCCGTTATTATCCAAGTGATATGGATACAAACTCGGAAACCGCCCAAGTCATTGTCGATGACGGATTTTTCCTTGCCTTTGAAAAGGAAGAAGTCCTTGAAAAGGGAGAAAAGGTGTTAAGAGAGCAGAGCCATATTCTCTCTTATGAAATCGTGGATGCAAAAAAGAGTGAAGTAAAGCCGGAAGAAAAGGAAAACATTTCCGTACAGAATCCCAAGCAGAATAAAGAGAAAGAAGCTGCACCGCAGCCACAGAATACCCAGCAGAAATCCACCGCTCCCGTAAAGCAAAGTTTGATTTCCGTAAATTTACAAAAGCTGGATAGTTTAAATGACCTCGTGGGAGAAATTGTAATCACAGAATCTATGGTTACTTCCTCTCCTGTTCTTCGTATGCTTCCGCAGGAAAGTCTGGATAACTTCATGAAATCCGCAAGACAGCTTCGAAAAGCTTACCGATGATTTGCAGGACATCGCCATGAGTCTTCGAATGGTCTCCATTTCCGGCGTATTCCAGAAAATGAATCGTATCGTCCGCGATATGAAGCAGAAGCTCGGAAAAGACGTGAAGCTTACTATTATCGGCGAGGATACGGAAGTAGACAAAACCATTGTAGACAGTCTGCAGGATCCCTTGATGCACATCGTCAGAAACAGTATGGATCATGGTATTGAGACTACTAAGGAAGAACGTATTGCTGCCGGAAAGGATGCACAGGGAGAATTGATTCTCTCCGCTTCCCATACCTCTTCCGAAGTGATAATCACCGTAGAGGATGACGGTTACGGTATGAATCCGGAAAAAAACTTTTTGGATAAGGCGGAGGAAAAAGGACTGCTTTTATAAGCCGCGTTCCGAATATTCCAAGAAGGAGGCCTTGGGCTTAATCATGCTTCCGGGCTTCTCTACCAATAAGAGCGTTACCGAATTCTCCGGCAGAGGCGTAGGGATGGACGTTGTAAAGAAGAATCTGGAATCGGTAGGAGGTGCCATCAGCATTTCCAGTGAACTGGGAAAAGGGTCTACCTTCACGATGAAAATCCCGCTTACTCTGGCTATTATGGACGGTATGAAGGTTAACGTAGGCGATACAATCTTCACCATCCCCATCGTAAATATCCGCCAATCCTTTAAGATTGACGATGCAGAGGTTGTCTTCGATGAAAAATGGAAATGAGATGGTAAAAAGAATGGATGTCTTCTATCCCATCGTTCGCCTGAACAACTTCTACGGCATAGAAGGAAAATACACCGACCTTGCAGACGGCGTTCTCATCTGGGTAGAAGCAAACGACAAGTCCTGCTGTCTCTTTGTAGATGACTTAATCGGTGAACAGCAGGTTGTTGTAAAGCCGCTTCCCGCTTACTTTAACGCCTTTGATCTAAAGGCAAACGGAATCAATGGCTGCTCCATTCTCGGAGACGGAAATATATGTATCATTTTAGATGTCTTAGGCTTGTACTCTCAAGCTATTGAAAATGAATAAGGAGGGAAGTATGGCAGAAGAGTTTATGGATGAGTTTTTTGAAGACGAAAAAATAGAAGAACAGGAAACAAATGACGCAGAACGCTGTCTTACCTTCGAATCCGCAGGGCTTGTCATGTATATGAGCACAAGCTATGTCATTGAGATTATCAATGATCACAGTATCACCGCTCTCCCCATGGTTCCTCACTATGTAAAGGGAATCATCAACCTGAGAGGTTCTATTTTACCTGTCATTGATATCCGTTTACTGATGGACAGAGAGGCAGAAGAATATACTTCAAAGACCTGTATTATTGTCTTAAATATTGAATCCATTCCTATTGGCATTATTGTGGACAGAGTGCGACAGGTTATCGATATCGATCCGGATGAAGTGCAGTCCATTCCGCTCCGTAACAGACAGAAATTATGCAACGGCATGATTACTCTGGATTCCGGAGAGGTGGCCATGTCCTTTGATGCGGAGGCTTTGGTACAGTCCTCTTCCGAGGCTGTATAAGGGGTTCTTTCATGTATGATTTATCAGACGAAGACTTTAAACGACTCTATACCTATATGCAGGAAAAATTCGGCATCGACTTACGAAAGAAAAAGCCTTTGATTGTTAGCCGCCTTTCCAGCATTTTGGAAAAATCGGGGTATGGAGAGTTTCACAGCTATGTAAACGACATTCTCTCAAAAGAAAATCAAGACATGCTGACCACGCTTTTAAACAAGCTCACTACGAACTACACCTATTTTATGAGAGAAGAATCCCATTTTGATTATTTGGAAAAGGTGGTTCTTCCGGAGCTTGCCAAAAAACATGAAAAGGACAAGGTCCTTTCTATCTGGAGCGCAGGCTGTTCTTCGGGAGAAGAGCCCTACAATATTTCCATGTATCTTCTGGAATTCTTTGGAAAGCTTCCCGGAAAATGGGATACCAGGATGCTCGCAACGGATATCTCCCATAATGTACTGAACAAAGCGATTAATCCCTCTTATCCCGCGGAAAGTCTGGAAAAACTTCCTAAGGCATGGAAAAACAAGTACTTTATTCAGCAAAAGGACGAAAGCTATACGGTCAGTAAAGAGCTAAGAAACAATGTGATTTTCCGCCCCTTTAATCTGATGGAACCCATTCACTTTAAACGAAACTTTGACCTTATCTTCTGTCGAAATGTAATGATTTATTTTGACCAAGTAACAAAAGATGCTTTAGTGAAACGTTTTTATGATGCAACTTATCCGGGGGGATATCTTTTCATTGGTCACTCCGAAGGATTGACCAAGCAAAGCTGTCCTTATAAATATATTAAACCGGCTATCTATCGGAGAGAAGAATAGTCGAGGGGCAAAAAAATGAAAAACATTTTTTTCAAAGAATCACATCCAGATTATTGCCATGGGGGCTTCCACAGGAGGAACGGAAGCTCTTCTTTCGATTCTGGAAAAGTTGCCTGCTAATCTCCCTCCCATAGTCATTACACAACATATGCCTCCCGTTTTTACACAGATGTATGCCGAAAGACTGGATAAGCTCTGCAAGATGGAGGTACGGGAAGGAAAGGATCAGGACCGGCTGTATCCGGGACTCTGCCTCATTGCGCCCGGAGGGCTGCAGATGAAGGTTGTTCGGGACGTCCAAGGACTAAAAGTAGAGTGTAAGGAAGGCGAAAAGGTTTCCGGACACTGTCCTTCGATTGATTACCTCTTTACCTCCGTAGCCGAAAGTTGCGGGCATAATGCCATCGGTATCATTCTGACCGGTATGGGAAAAAGACGGGGCAAACGGACTGCTTGCTATGCACAAAAAGGAGCCTTTACCTTGGGACAGGATCAGAAAAGCTCCATTGTTTACGGAATGCCCATGGAGGCCTATAAACTCGGTGCTGTGGATAAGCAGGGAAACCTCAACGAAATTGCAAGCTTATTAATAAACGCCATGAAGGAAGGAGCGGCAGAAAGCTAAAGCTCCTTTTTCTATGCTTAACAAACAGCTCTCAAAAAGCTCTATCAGCTCCTTTTTCTTTTTATCTCTTTTTATCCATTATTTTTTTATTCTATGCTATACGATTTTTGTCTTATCTTTCTTTTCTCCTTTGTCGATATTAAAAGCGTATGTAGATTATCTATCATAAAGATCAAACTCTTTATCTTTTTCTGATTGGTTTAGGAGCAAAATATGGGAATAATAAAGGCAGTTTTACATAAAATAGCCATGGGGTCTGCCCAACATCTGGGAGTTTTAGCGATGGCATCTCTTTCTGTAATGACTGTCAGCTTTTCCGCAATTGCTTATGAGGGATATAAAGACAGTTTCAAGACGGTAAAAACAATCCCTCTACACGAGAACAAGACAAAGAGCCGGGCTCCCTATTTAGATTTTCAGGAGTTGCTATACGAAGAGCAGGATCGCGGTGACCGACTTGCCTATTACGGAGACGGAACGGAGATATCCGAAGAGGAAGAAGCCGAAGAAAAACTTGCCTCCGACTCGGAGATGCTTCCTGTAGTCGAGCTTAACTCTTCCGAAGCGGAATCGGAGACCGAGACGGAAAGTACGGAAGAAAGTCGAACCGAAGCGGAAACCCCTCCGGAAACAAGCAGCATAGCAGAAACGGAGACTTTAGCGATAATAGACTTAAATACTCCGCAAACAGCGCAAGAAGCTGCAGAGGATGCACAAAAAACATCTACCCTTCCCGTAAAATCGGATCCCTTTGAGAATTACTACGGTACTTCTACATTCAATGACTACAATGTCTATCTGGATACAGCTTTGGGTCCCATGCCCTACTATAACCAGCATGACAGTCACTGGGCCAGCTATCTCTATGGAGGACAGGACAGCATCAGTAAATACGGTTGCGGTCCGACTACAGCAGCTATGATTGTTTCCGCCTTCGGAAATGTAAATGGAAGCATTACCCCGAAGGAAATGTCCAATTGGTCCGCGGCTTACGGCTATTTTGCCCCTAAGAGCGGTTCCTACCACGACTATATCCCGGCGGTACTCTCCGCCTTTGACCTTGTTGTAGACAGCGTACAGGATAGAAGCCCTGCAAACATCGCAAATCTATTAAACAACGGGCATATTCTTGTGGCACTGATGGGAAAGGGTGCACTGACAAACGGAGGGCATTTTATCATCATTACAAAGCAAAATGCCAACGGAAGTATATCCATTGCCGACCCGAACAGTTATCCCAACTCACAAAAGGATTGGGATCCGGCACAGATTATGCGAGAACTGAAACAGAATTATGACGCGGGAGGCCCGCTTTGGTCCGTTCGCATTCCGGGACGGTAAATAAAAAGTGAAAATCCCGAATATTCGAATATCCCTTTAGCCAGTCCCCCCTGCTAAAGTGGACAAAGAAGAGGGACCATGAAATTTCATGGTCCCTCTTTTATTCTTCGTTTGTAAAGTTCCGAGTTCCAAGTCTGTACTTTCTACTCTGTTATACCCGTTTGTAAGCCTGTACTTCCCAAGCTGTTATGCTTTTTTGTAGCCTTTCTTTCTATCTTCCTTGTACCGACTTTTATGCCTGTTCTTCAATCTCTTCACCGCTTAAGCTGATAACCACCTCGGAAATACGCTTTACCACCGCGGAAATCTTCTCATTCACTGCAGAGCTGCTGTCGGAAAGTCTTCCTACCTCATCCGCAACCACACCGAAGCCCTTGCCGTGTTCTCCGGCTCTTGCAGCCTCAATATTGGCATTTAAAGCGAGAATCTTCTGTCTGCTCTGAATGCTCTTTAAATCATTAGTGCTCTTCCGAATATCTTTTACCAGGTTCTGTGTCTCTTTAATTCCGTCAGATAATTTATCCGCAAATTCACGGAATCGAAGTTCACTGCAATCCGCCAGCATAAACTGCTCCATGCTGAAGACCAAGAGCTTTAATGCCGCCTTCTCTTTTTCCGAATCGTCACACAATCCCTTTTTCAGGTAAATCGTAGCAATCTTTTCTCCTTCGTATTGAAGGTCAGCCTGAATAGAAGAAGAGCCAAATTCCTGGGATCTGCGTTCCAAAGCATCGGCCTTCCCTGGCTCTTTTTTTTCGGCATTAGCAAAATACGTGACTTTCGTATCCTGCGACTGCACCATTGCCTCCAATCCTGTGGCCAGCGCCCAGTCACAAAGCATGGATTGAAATTGCTCTTTTCCTGCAAAATCTTGAATATGAATTACCATTTTCTTCCTTCCTCTTCTATCATGAACATGATAATAACTAACATCTAAAACAATATCGGCAAAGAAAAAAATAGATATAAGACTCAGCACTAAGAATCTCGGAATAAAAAAAGGGGCTGTGAAAAAAGTAAAATAATTTTCTAAGCAATATAGGTCTGAACTTGGGCACGCTCTCGCTAGCTTCGCCACGTAACGGATACTAAGCGAAAAACTGCGTTTCTCTTGTTTTTCGCAAGTACCGACGGGCTCAGACTACCCCGCATTCAGACCTATATTGCATAAATCACTTTATTATTTTGATTTTTTTACAGCCCCTTCTTGTAAGTGAAAACAGCTATCCTCTCCTTAGGATCTGGAAAGGAGAAATAACTGATAGACATGAAAAGCCAAGGATGCCGGAGCAGGAAGAAACATATCCGCCAGTGCTTCCAAGGTTACCCTCGTCCCTATTTTTCGCTTTACAGAGGGTTTCATCTTCTTACTTTTTGTTAGCTCCTGTACTATCTCCTTGCAACTCGGAAGAAGTTGCACACGAATATCCTCTTTCTTAGGAAGATTGTCTGCAAGATATCTCACATTGCTATATGGAATAGCTTCCAAACTTTCCATAAGCTTCTTCTTCTCCCCTTTATAAAAGATACGGATACCGGAAGTGGCCGGATAAATCTGAAGACCGGTAATCTGCGGATGACAGGCAAGCATCCTGCTTAAAATCGTCTCCTCCTCTTCACTGATTCGGAAACGCTCCAGTCTAAGTCGAAGGGAACTGTCATTTTCATGGCATATTTGAAACTGCATAACAACCTCTCTTTATACAAATCCATATTCATGGCTATAGCCTAAATACCGGCAAACACAAACCCACAACAGTTAGTATACACTATTTATTTTGCTTTTGTGTCTAAAAATTTTTTTATAAAGAAAAAGTAGTTCCTCCTACCCCGTTTCTTCTCTCTTATTCATTGGATTTTCTTTATTCTCTTTTCCCTATTTTCTTTATTCTCTTTTCCCTATTTTTCTTTATTCTCTTTTCCCTATTTTCTTTATTCTCTTTTTCCCTATTTTCTTTATTCTCTTTTCCCTATTTTTCTTTATTCTCTATTAGACAGAATCTTATATACTATTGTTCGTTCGGGAGAAGCTGCAAGTCCGGAAGTTCGGAAATTCCATAGTTTTTTTATCCGAGAACCACTCCTCGTCTCCCCTGTCAAGAAAAAATAAGGACATGCTTTGCCCTCGTTACCGCTACATAATCCAAGCAGATATTTCGATTGTCAGAACGAGCGGAAGGATTGCCCCCTGCTGAACTGATAATAACAATATTGGCATTTAAGCCCTTGGAAAGGTGGGCTTCGAGTACAATATGATCCAAAGCCTGAGGAGTAAAACCAATATCCTTTATGCTGTTCTTAAAGTAATTCTGCTTCTCCTTCGAATTGCAAAGCACCAAAAAATCTCTTTCTTTTAAATCCGGGTAGCTTCCTAAAATTTCCAAAAAGAGACTGCGAAGCCCTCTCCTTCTGCTCCGGACAGTTTTTTTGATATACACCGTGAAAGGGACAATGCTTTAAGAATTCCGGTCTTTGCGATGCTTCCATATCTCTATAGGAATGCATCCGCCTGCGAAAAGCATCATTAATCCAGTCCACCAGCATCTTGTTGGCACGATAATTCTCATTCAGATAAAGAATCTGCACATTGCGCTTCTTTTCCATCTCCCTTTTCATATTGTAGAAGACTTGTCTTTCTTTTTCCTCCTCCTGATAGATTGTCTGCCTCGGGTCTCCCACCATAAAGAGACAGTTATGACGCATCTTCCCCTTTTTATCTGTTGCAAGGCTGAGTAAAATATTGAGTTGACTCTGATTCAGATCCTGCAGCTCATCTGCGTAAATCTTACTGAAATCCCTTCTTAGAACCTGTAGAAAGGCCTTGTTCTTCTGTAAGATCCTATAACAGCGCTCTTCCAGCGGAATATCCCCTCTTCCCCGCACGATACTTTATCTTCTTTATTCTGCTCAGTATTTATATTTTTTTTGAGTCTTTATGAATATTTTCACAGCAAAAGCTTTTCTCCTTCTCCAAGATCCACAGGCAAAAATCATGAAAGGTCATAATATGCATGCCGTCTATGCCATGTATCTTTTTCTTGAGTTTGTGTGCGGCTTCCTTATTGATAGCCATCTCTCTATAGAGATGTTTTTTAATTTTCTGCTTAAATTCCTGTACCGCTTCCTCGGTAAAGGCAATCAAAAGAAAGTGGGATAGTCTCTCTCCACCCATAATCTGATTCAATATTCTCCTCGAAAGTAGGGTGGTCTTCCCCGTTCCGGGCCCTGCGATGATAAAGAGATTATCTTCTACATTCCGGATATACTCTCTCTTCCTTCGCTCAGTCCAAAATCTCCTCTTTTTCTCCATTCTACCCTCTACAGCGTAGCAGAATTCTCAGTATTACTGACTATACATTTGAAAAAACAGGGCACCGTAAAAACGATTCCCTGTCTCAAAACTACTCCGACTTTGTTGCCAAATGCAGTCCCATACTCTCTAATTTGTTTAATATCTCGTCCAAAGACTTTCTTCCCATATTTCTCACCTTCATCAGGTCATCCATGGATTTTGCACAAAGATCTTCCACCGTATTGATACCTGCTCTTTTTAAGCAATTATAGGAACGCACGCTAAGCTCCAGCTCATCAATGCTCTTGTTTAATTCATCACTCTCCATATCCTGCGTACTGCTGCCGCTTCCTGCAAGATTCCGAACATTGCCCTCCATATCCATGAAAAGCTTTAAGTGTGTCTGTAAAACTCTTGCTGCAAGGGAAACCGCCTCTTCCGGATGCATCGTCTTATCCGTGTTGACATCCAAAATGAGCTTTTCCTCTTCTTCACCCTGTTCTTCCACAAAGACATTTACCTTCTTCACAGGAGAATAAATGGCATCGATCGCAATCACACCGATAGCGGAATCACTGTGGTCTCGGGTATTTGCCCCGTCATAGCCGCGTCCCTTTGTGATAATCAATTCCATATAGAGTTTGGCATCCTCCCCGGAAAGCGTTGCAAGCACCAAATCCGGATTCATAATCTCCACTTCGGAGCTTACCTTGATATCGGAAGCACGAACAACTCCCTCTCCCATGTAATCCACATAAGCCATAACCGGGTCTTCCGAACTTCCGCTGTAGCGGATAGCCAGCTTCTTCAGATTCATGACAATCTCGGAAACATCCTCTTTAACTCCCGGAATGGAGGAAAACTCATGATAAACACTGTCAATCTTTACCTCACTGACTGCAGCACCGGGCATAGAAGAAAGAAGGATTCTCCGAAGAGAGTTCCCTAGTACGGTAGCTTCTCCCTTTGCCAGAGAAGTACATACAAAACGGCCATAACCCTGTTCTTCTATAAGCTCTTCTACTTCTAATACTGGTTTCATACGTTCTCCATCCTATCCTTATACTTTATTACAGCAGGCAAATGCTGTTCTTCAACTCTATAACATCATCCATCGCTGTTTTTCTTTGCGCGTTTCGAAACATGATCCATGATTCTCGCAAACATATCATTGCTAAGCCTATCCATTATACATATTTTTCAAAAAATATCGAGTACTTTTCATGAAAATACCGAAGAAATAAGCTTAAGCAGCGAGATGTTTTCCCTTTTCCATCTCTGTAGTCTGTCTTACCAAGATATTCTCCATAGGGACCTGAAACAAAACGCTGAGTGCGAACATATTGTCCAAACTGGGGAGTGCTTTCCCCTGCTGCCACTTATAAACTGCCTGAGGTTCTAAAAATCCCATATAAGAAGAGATATCTTTCACTCTCAAGCCCTTTTCTTTTCTAAGGCGTTCGATATTCTTTCCCGTTGCATAAACATCAATCACGGGGTATTCCACTTTAATACCTTCCTTCATTCGGAACCTCCTTCCCATTTTCCCTTCTATAATTATCGACATAAATCACTCTACAGAAAAATCATGGAACTTAGCTATAAACACAAGCCTTTTTCAAAGCTATTCTGTTAAAAATAAGCGGAAGCTTATCTAATGAAGCTTCCGCTGCGATATAGAGCTGATGACGGGAATCGGACCCGTGACCTCCGCACTACCAATGCGACGCACTACCGACTGTGCTACATCAGCATACTCAGAACATTAAGAAAATAGCATAAGACACCGCAGTCTGTCAATTCTTTTTGGAAAAAACTCTGCGTCCCTTTTCAATCTGCCTTTTTTCTTTATTTTATTCTATTTACGTTGCTATAAGCAAGTATAGAATATATAATGTCCAAGGTTAATTTTTATAATTGAATGGAAATCTTTAATTAAAGAAGTTTTTTCACAACAAGGAGGAGAATAAAAAGAAAATGAAAAGCAAGACCATTATGGCGGTTGCGGAGGCTCTAGGGCTGAAATACCTCGAGGACATCGGAGAAGCCGCCGGTATTTTTTTAACGGGTATTACCTTTCCATCCGTTACACCGGTAAATATCATGAATGCTGCTTTTCCCTGTCGCAGATGGGGAATCATCCCAGCAAAGACTTAATGAAGTTAATTTCTAAAGACATTAAAGCGGTAAGCACCATCAATCTGTCCGGCTACCTTACCAGCGCAATCATTAAAAAACGGGTTTACCAATAAAGGGACTATCCAAAACATGGTTGACGGCATTGCCGAGCTCGTTTCCCACTTTGCTGAAAAACGGCTTAGTGAACTGTAGTGAAATAGATGGGGAGGAAGAAGATATCTCCCTCTATTGTCTGAGCGGAAGAAGCCATGTCTATACCAGAGCACAGTTCGATAGCTTAAGAATGGATGCGGACGAAAAAAACGGCAGAAGGAGGAAAGCCGCGGCGTGCCCGGTATCATCCTCGGCATCTTCGGTGCTCTCGTCGGTGCCTTTGTCGGTGCCATCTTCGTCTTCTTTATCGCAAGACTGGGCTATGTATCGCTTTACGGCGGTGTCATCATGGGCTTTACAACGGTTCTGGGATACAAGATTTTTGCCGGTCGTTTCGGACTGATCGGTATCCCTGTCTGTCTTGTATTCATGGCGGGAATGTCCTATTTAGCAAACCGGCTCGACTTTGCCTTCCTTTTATCCAATGCTATCCATGAGGATTTTTCCCACGTTATCGATTGTTTCCAATATATGCAGGATATTTTTGATGCAAATGATCCGCAGGTTGCCGCAAGCTATCACAGAAACCTTTATCAGCTTTGGGGCATTCACCATGGGAACCGGCGCTCTCGCCACCATTACAACCTACTTCTCCGATAAGAAGGCGCTGCCGTCCTATCCGATTCTGAACGAAAGCCATAGTGTTCCTCTGGCAGGAAGCTATACCGCCTCTCCTGATTTGAGCGGTCTTTCCAATCTCAGTGAATATGCAAACAGCAGTAATGAATACACAAGCGGATCCGGAGATGACAACACCGGCACTCATGCCAACTAATCCGGTATAAGATAAAATCAACTCCGGTCCTACAGAAGCTACAGAAAATACATTTCACGATATTTCCTCCTAGAAGGAGGATGATACCGTAAGTGCTTTCCTATATTTTATAAAGAAGAAAAAGGAGATTATTATGTCACAAAAAGCAGATTATGACCATCGTTGTTACCCTTGTTTGTGCCGCTATCAGCTTCGCAGAGATTCAAAACATCCGCTATGCAAAGCAGGTCGACACACCGACAACCATTCACCCCATCAGATTGATTGCATGCATCGCCATCGTCGTAATGGGAATCTATTCTCTGGTTACCGGACACTATATCCTGAACGTAGGATAGTTTAGCGCGGTACTTTCTAAACGAGATATCGCACGCTCTTCGGGCTGTAAAAAATTAAAATAATAAAGAGATTCTGCAATATAGGCCTGAATGCGGGGTAGTCTGAGCCCGTCGGTACTTGCGAAAAAAACAAGAGAAACGTAGTTTTTCGCTTAGTATCCGCTACGTGGCGAAGCTAGCGAGAGCGTGCCCCAAGTTCAGACCTATATTGCGAGATATAGGACAAAACGTGTTGATGGCTAATCCCAATCAACAAATGTTTTATTCACCTTATGGAGATCACTCCATACAATAGCATCACCCCAAATCGAAAAGGCTTTTTTTCTAACCTTTGCTTCTCATTCATCTTTTTATAAAGCCTTGCGATGCTTTTTATCAGTTGGCATTATATTCAATATTTCAGACGAAGAAAGCGGCTCCGGAGAGTGCATATAGCACCACCAGAAGACCGCTTTTATTCTTCTTTCTATCGATAACCCTCTATGATTTCTTAGCATTTCCCTAAGACGCGAATTAATACCACCCTCTATTCTATTATTCGTTGATGGTGTAGAAAAACTGGCAGTTAATTCATCATCAAGATATGTAAATAGAGTATTCTCTCGAATGAGTCTTAGTAAGGATCTTTCTGCCTTTAGGACTCTTTCATGCGTTGGTCTTTTATTCCCATACTCATCTATAGTCATTGCACTAAGAAATTCCCGATATTTCTTAACCCAGTCTGCAAAGCGTTTTACCCAGTTTTCACCTTCATTTTTATTTTTTACTTTTAAGAGATCTTTAGCCAGAGAATAAAGCTCTATACCCGCCATAGTATTTGGCCTTGAAGTTGTATAACGCTTTACTTGGCAGAACACATGAAATATACACCTTTGATGCTTGGCATTAGGCCATATTTGCTTTAGTGCCTTTCCAAAGCCGGTTCCCCCATCTGAAACAACCATTCTTGGTTCTGCTATCCGCTTCATAAGAGCTATCCAGGCACCCGCATGTTCATATCTGCAGAGGTACCATCCCAGTACATTTTTTGCATCACAGCAAATGAGTATACATGCCTTTCGCCCAAGATATATTCCATCCAAAAAAATAAGACATCCTCGGGGCTTTCTACCTTAGGCGGCATTGCCCATATATCCCAAAAATTTAGTAGTTTTTTTCTTCTGAAACTTCTTCCTTCTCCGGGCATAGTGGATTGTGCATCTTTGCCGAATAGCCACTCTAAAAAAAGCTCTTCAATTCCTTTGAGTTATTATCAATCTTATGCGTGAAAGAACTCTTACACGCTTTGCATAACCACCTTTGAGAGCCGGCATTGGTCTTTCCTGATTTAACACATTTCTTTCCGCAAATAGGGGCAATTTATTTTGATTCATTTCATCTTCCTCCAAGGAGTATGGTTTCAAGGAAGATTAAACCCTCATAACTCGTTACTGCACAAGGACTTACAGCATTTTTTTATCAACACGTTTTGTCCACCCTCAAAGTTGTTTTGAAAAGATTGAACCGCCCTACAGCCTTTATTTATCTAGCTGTAGAGCGGTTTTCATCAACACGTTTTTGTCCTATAACCCCTATATTGCTTAGAAAAATTATTTTTAATTTTTACAGCTCCTTCTTTTTATATACAAAAAAACGAGTATCCTGCACAGAAGCGGAATACTCGTTTTTTTGCAATTTGCTTTTATGAAACTTTTATGAAATCGTCTTATTAAGCAGAATCGTTTATTCGGCTGTATTTTCAGCGTTTTCTGTAGTTTCAGTGCTTTCCATAGTTACAGCGCTTTCTGTAGTTTCAGTACCTTCCGTACTTTCTTCGCTCTTTTCTTCGCTAACTGAACTCTCTTCTAAAAAACGGATCTTCCAGAGAGAACGTCTCACTCTGCTCGCAGTACTTGAATAAGAAAGCACTAAATCATTATAGCCTTCCGCTTGTACAATGACCTGGTCTTTTTTGCCGGTCATTTTCGAATCGGAAATGGAAATCGCATTCTCCTTGCCATTATTTCCCTTGATATCCAGAGTTGCGAAGCTGTCTTCCTTATAGTAAACATTTCCTGCATAATTGATTTTATTATACACTGTACCATTTACAGTAATAGACTTCACTTTTGCTATGTATTCGGTAACCTCATCACTCTTCTGATTGTTGTCGAAAGAAATATAATAAACCCCTCTAACACTTCCCTTCTTCACTTCAGCCCCTTCAGGCACCGCTAAGCTATCGGCTTCTTCTTTTCCTTTCAAAGTGACCTGATACTGCAGTTTCTTATAGCCTTCCGCATAGACTTCAATCACATTTTCCCCTTCTTCGAAAGCAGAGGAGAAAGACAGATAATGCTATAATTTCCGCCGCCGTTGTTAAAGTGTAACGCGTATGTCGCGTCCTTCCGATTCACCTCCGTGTGGTAAGGTGCTTTCTTATATTCCACCCCGTTTACCACCACTTTGTTGACTTTCTCCGGGTAATTGGTAACATCCTTTTTCGGATACGACTTCTCCGGCACAAAAGAAAGCACATTTCGATTGTTATATCCTTTCCGGTCTTCCTCAAAGTACTTAACTTCCGGTACCTCCAGTCCTTTGTCCTCTTCTTCCTTCGGCTCTTCCGGCGTATCAGACTTTTCTTTCACTTGGAAGGTCGTGTTCAGCGTTCCGTTCTGCTCTTTCACTTTCACATAAACGGTGTACTCGCCTGCCTCCTTGAAGCGTCCGGCTTTGATGATCAGTTGGTCATTCTCTTTATCCAAAACGTAGTAATCGTTTCCGGAAGTTCCGCCTGCAGACGCATCCAGAAGAGTCTTTACTTTGCCGTCCCCTTTCTGTAAAGAAACCCCTGCAAAGCGTAGTATCGCGTTTCTCGGAAGGGAGAGTGTCAGGTCCTTTCCAACTGCGGCTTCTCCTACCAGAGTCGGCTTCACGGTGATTTCTTCCTGCGTAATCGTAAGAGTAATATCCACCTTCTTGTAGTCCGCTCCCGCATCAAGCGTAATCGTATGCTTTCCGACTTCGGGAGTCAACGGATTCAGGAAATTAAAGGCATAACGATGCAGGGTAATGGTGCCCTTCTCCGAATCAATCGTGACTCTCTTCGGATAATTATAATTCATCTGATTTTCACTGCTGCCATCGGTATATACACCCTGTATCTTCGAAAGATATTTTTTGTTGTCCGTGCGGAGAACAATTTCTTCCCCCTTCTTGATGGTCGTTCCGCTAAAGCTCGGTGTATCCTCTCCCTTGTACTTCTTGAAATCGCTCAGACTTCCGAGCGTTCCGTCTTCCAGAACAAATTGTACTTCCGATACCCCGTTAAAATCGGCTGCGTCAGCCTCTTTCCGATACTCGCTATAGGAGCGAATCTTTCCGCCTTTCGTCTCGTCCTCCTTCAGCGCATTCATATACTTTTCTACACTGTAGTAGTTTTTTGCTCCCTCATCAAAAAGGTAACCGAAGCGGTCAAAGTTCATGCCGTAGTACCAAACAAGGACATTCCGGGCATCTTCGTTTAGGGCTGTAATTTCATTTAAAACCAGGGCATTTTCAAGGAGATCATAGTCAAATACCACATTCACAAGGGTATTCACGGTTCCGGTTGCGGTTGCGGAGGACACCCCGTCATACACGGATTCCTTCCCCTTCTTCCCGGATTCCTTCTTTCCCGCATGGGTGGAAGTTTTTCCGCTTGTTGCCGCAGAAACCGCATCCGCCTTCTTTCCGCTGTGGGCAGCTCTCGCACTGCTTCTTGCCGCGTCTTCCTGCTTGTCTTCCGTATTCTGTCCTTCTCCCTTGTAAACGATAAACTGTTTACTGAGTGCAGGATAGCCGGAATATTTAATCTTAATGGTATACATGCCGGCTTCATCGGTATTGACCGTCTTCTCTTTATTGGAACTCGTGCCATAGAGGATGAAATTGCCGCCGAAGTTGAAGTAATCATCGATATAGGAAAGCTTCTCCTTCTTTCCGCTCGGTTTCTCCAAAGTCACCTGCATATCATCGACTTTGATTTCATTTCCGAAGCTCTCTCCATTCTCGCCGTTAATCCGGAACTTGACTCTATCTCCGGTCTTCGGTGCCATGGTCTCCTGCGCGATGTCCACCTGGAATCTCGTGTTGCTCTGCAACTCAATCGGAAGAGTGATGACTTCCTCCGTCTTCTTGGAGTGAATCGCCAAAATATAGAGTCCGCGAGAACGCATATTGTCCTGTCCGACCGGCACCTGCAATGTGCCTACAAAGCCATGCTTTCCGGATACCGGATCCGTCTTCTTGAAGTTTAAATTCCGATTCAGGACAGTATTGTCCTCATAACGAAGAAGGGAAATCTGATCAATGCCGTTAAACCAGTCTTTCTCCTTATCCGTTCCCAGGCTGAATTCCGCCTTGATTCCTTTTCCGCCGACGCCGTTTCCTTCCGCATCAATAACGACGGGTTTCACATAAAATTCCGCCTGAATGGCATCCGGATCCTCGTTCTTCTTTTCAAAAAGAGTAAAGGTGCTCTTCTTCGGCGTAAATCTTTCTTTTTCCGTCCTTCCCGTTATTCGGAAGAAGACGGTCAAATACCGTCGCCGTTCCCTGTGCAAGAAGGTACTTCGGATGATCCTGCGGGTCGCCCGCCGTGACTTCTACCTTGGACTCTTCCGCTTGGGCTTTTCCTTCTTCCAGCTTAATTTCCTGCTTCTTCCCGTCCGATTTTCTACTAATCACAAGTTTCTTCGGATGGGCAACCGTAGCTCTCCACTTCGCAATCTGCCCGGAATCGTCCACATTCGTGAGAGCGGAGGAAATGTCCGTTCCGTCCACTGTAACGGTATAGTCCTCTTTCGTACCGTCTAAAAAAGCAAGAGAGAGGAAATTTCCGAGCTCGGTATGCACCAGTTTGGTCTGTGCAGTCGCTACGAGACTGGCTGTCTTGCTCTCCTCTTGTTCTTCTTTCTTTGGTTCTTCCTGCTTCGGATCCTCTTTCTTGGTATCGTCTTCTTTTGTAGCGCTACCCTTATTTCCGGAATCCTCCTTCTGCTTACCCTGACTCGCATTCTGCTGTGTTCCCCCGGAGCCGCTACTTTGTCCACTGCCTCGAGAACTTCCGCCAAGGCTGCTTCCACTGCCGCTACGTCCGCCGGAACTTCCCGTTCCGCCGGAAGGAATCAATCTGTCCGCACCGGCTACCTGCTGTGCATTTTTCCGAAGAAGAGAGTCCCTTTCCGTTTTTCATACACAGGAGTACCGTCTTTTGTCCAGCGTCCGGCGCTGTCTACCGTATACCCGTCCGGAGTTGTTCCGCCGGTAAAAAGTTCCCCATATTGGGCATTATCTTCCGCAATAAAATAATAGCAATAGCCGTCAATCCACTGCCAACCGCTAAGAAGTCTTCCCGTGAACTGCCTCGATTCCGTACTTAAGAAATAGGACTTCCCATTCAGTGTTAACCAGCCGGTCTTTAAGCTTCCGTCTTCGGGACTCAAGTAGTACCAATTCTTCTTATAAACTACCCATCCTTTTACCTTCTGTGCTTGTCCGTCTGTGAATATCCACTTATTCCCTTCTACCTTCCAGACCCCTTCCGTACCTACTCTGTTTGTCTCCGCAAAAACGGTCATTGCCGGATTCAACATCATCGACATCGCCGCAACAACGGCAAGCGTTCTAAACCCACGTTTTACCATAGATTCCTTTTCCTTTCTCTTTCCCTTTTGCACCAAAACCAATTAAAAATGACATTTTTTAAACTTCGCATTGTATAAGGAAAATATTGCTGTCCCCAAACCATTAAAAGTTTATTTTAAAATGTTTTCTTACTTAAATTAATTCATTTTGGATTGCTATTTATTTTGCCATCGCTAACTTATCATTAGTCCTGACTAACGTCAATAAAAATATTTATGATTTTGTTACTAGCTAAAAAAAGCAAAAAAAGCAAAAATTCCACCGTCAAAAAAATCCTGTCTCTGTGCTATACTTAAAAAAAGTTCGCAAAAAGCGAAAGAAAATAGTATGGAACCTGTCTCCAATATGCATTGTGACAATATCTTTACTACACACGAGACAGAAAAGAGGAAAGAAAAAAATATGAATCTTACAAAAATGGAATGCCCGAACTGCCACGGAGAACTCACGATTCCGGATGGAATGAAGGAAGGTTTCGTGACCTGTGCCTATTGCAAGACAAAGGTCTATATCGAGCCGAATAAGCCGAACATTACACAGAACATTCATATCGATAATGTCAATATGGGGCAAAGAAGCGCTCCGGTACAGCAGGATTTCGGTGTACTGCAGGCGGTAGCCATCATTGGCGGAATTGTTTTTATTTTCTTGATGCTCATCCTCAGCAACATTTTCCGTACACCTCGTACGTCTTATACAAACACTTCCCGTACGACGGCAACGTTCCGAAGCGTGCCGGAGGATGAATCCGTAAAGAGCTTCGTAGAAAAAGGCTTTCGGAAAAGCAACTTAAGGATATCACAACGGAGGATTATAGCTCCATCGCTGCCCTGTCTATCCAAAAAGTGAACAGCGCCGATTCCGATAATAATGAGCAATGGCAGTTTGACTTTGCAAAGTCTGTGAATGAGGACGGCACAGCGAAGGACCCGGAAACCATTTATCTTCCCGCTACAGATACCATCGATGAAGCGGATATGCAGGTTTTTACGGGGCTCACCACGCTCACCCTTGGATATCAGGTGCATTTCAACTATGATGCCGACTCCGATGCGAAGACCTTGAAGAATCTGACCAATCTCCGCTATTTTTCCGGACAAAATGAGGATTTTCAAACTGTCTCGAAACTTTTCGCACACCCCGAGCAGATTCTCGGTCTCTACAACATTATGCTGGACGATGATGCTACCGGTGATTCCTACTCCGACGAGAATACGGAAGGGGAAGACCCGGACGCTCCTTTTAAGGCATTTTCTTCTCTGGAAGAGCTCACCGTTCATATTGATGATGACTATACGAAGGGGCTTCTGTTCCTTCGAAACTTTCCGAAGCTAAAGACGCTTGCTCTGGGGTTTTATGGAGACAAGCCCACGGACCTTTCCCCTCTTTCTTCTTTAAGTAGCCTGAGTAAGCTGGACCTACTGGGAACGAATGATTCTACCGTGGAAAATCTCGGGGTACTTTCCGGTATGCCGCAGCTGGAACAGCTTTCCTTACGGAATTTAAAGGATGTGAAGGACTTAAACTTCGTGCAGAACATGCCGAAATTAAAGTCCTTGAACTTGGAAGATCTTTCGATTTTGAATCTGGACGGTTTATCGGGACATCTTTCCTTAAATAGCCTCTCCATTGACTGCTCTTCTCTGGAAAATGTCAATGCGCTCAGCACCCTCAGTTCTTTACAGACACTTTCCATCAGCTATCACACGTATGATGTTCCCGACTTACATGGGTTAAGCGCGCTGGAAAATGTGAAGTGTTATTCCATGGACCGAGATTCCATTTCCCACATGCCTTCCATAAAGAATCTCACCATCGATAACTATGGTAGTGAATACAGCGCCGATTTTTTGCAGGGAATGAATGCTTTAACGAACCTTACCATTATAGGAAACGGCATTACCGATGAGGTAGAGCCGGACCTCGGGTCTGTCCTTCGGGCACTTCCCTCTCTTTCAAGGCTGGAATTTCAGGATTCCCCCTTCAGCCGTTATAAGGATTATACAGAGACGTTTACAAATACCGGGGTAAAAGAACTTCTTTTCACTCCGAACAAAAGCCAAGTAGCAAGTAGTGATCCTGTCCTTCCCGTTTCCCTAAGCCGCATGGCGGATGACAACACGGTGGAGAGCCTGACCCTCACACAGGCTATTCTTAGGAATGTGGATAACGAGTCGGAAGATTTTTCCGCCAATATTAAACCTTTCCTTTCTCATTACAAGGCCTTAAAGAGTCTCGACATCAGTAACAATAAACTGCAAAGCCTGGATTGCCTGGACGGCCTGACTACACTGGAAGAGGTGGATTTCTCGAATAACTATATCACCGACATCTCCGTTCTTCGGAATCTTCCGAACTTAAAGAGAGTGAAAATGAGCGGAAACTCCATCGTGAATGCGGAGCTTCTTCCTGACAGCGTGGAAGTAATGGGATAAAGCGAAGAATTTTGTAATACAAAAAGACTGTCATACTTGAAGGGGCTGTAAAAATCAAATTAATAAAGGGATTCTTTGCAATATAGGTCTGAATGAGGGGTAGTCTGAGCCCGTCGGTACTTGCGAAAAACAAGAGAAACGCAGTTTTTCGCTTAGTATCCGTTATGTAAGGACAAACTTTTCATCAGAAAAGTTGTTCTGTAACAGACCAACTTCCGAAGGAAGTTGCTTTGCAAAGCAAAGTGAGCAGTAGTCAACAAGACTACTGCTCAGTCAGGCGAAGCTAGCGAGAGCGTGCCCCAAGTTCAGACCTATATTGCGTAGAAAAACATTTTGAATTTTCACAGCCCCTTTGATAAGTTTTACTTCTATGCTTCTTTTTACGAGTTTTCCGCTCATTCGGTCAATCGTCATCACAAGCACATTTACCCTGCTCCCCGCTTTTCTGATTTCCTCTTCAATGGACTCTTTTGTAGGATAGAAACGTTCTGCAAGCTTTCTGCAAATGGAAAGCACCTTATCCCGATTCTCTACGATTTCCATTCTTCCGAGGCAAACAACGGAACGAAAATGCCAAGGCCACTCTCCTTCTTTCTTAAATCCTTCGTCCAGCACTGTAAAAGCAAACTTTGTTGTTCTTTGTAATGAGATCCAGTTTCAGTCCCTGCAACGCTCCGTGAAAATAAAGCTTTCCGTCTTCTTCGTTATAGAATTGATTTAAGGGAATAGCATAGGGATAACCGTTTTCTCCGTGAAGAGCAAGTACTCCTCTCGGGGCTTCTTTCAGTACCTTTCTACATTCCTCCTCCGTAATTTCTTGCTTAAATCGACGCATTTTTCTGAATTCTTCTTCCATTGAACCTTCCATCCTTCCTCATTTCATAAGCTGAAACAGTCAGAAAAACTATAGCATAGAAAAAAACTTTTTCCCCATACTATCAACTATTGAAAAAAATGAATATCCTTGTCCCCATTCCATTTTTTTCTATTTCAAAAAATTTATCCTTGAAAAATAAACTATTTATATAGAACGATTAGAAAAAAATACTTGCCCCTCTATTGTTATATACAACTAACTATTATATGATATTTATTAATATCATGCTTATCTATTCACTATTTTTAGATAGTTGTTACTAACAATTCTTAGGAGGCCTCCATGAACGTTTATAAAAAAGTATTTCACTACGTTCCGGAAAAAATCGTGCCGGGAATCCTTTCAATCCTGACTTCCCTTCTTTCCGGAGTGATTCTGGTCTACGCCTATATGCTCCTCTACTTCTTTTTGGAAAACTTAATTCTTTTCCAAGACGAAGGACAGAGCTACGCCATGAGTCTGAAAATTGTACTTGCCCTTACTCTGGCAGGACTTTGCTATCTCTTTTCCGGTGTCTTATCCCACATCTTTGCCTTCCGCCTGGAGACAAATCTCCGGAAGAAAGGGATTGAGGGCTTAGCATCCGCTTCATTTCGCTTTTACGACCTGCATTCTTCCGGCTATATTCGAAAAACCATTGACAGCAATGCAGAGAAAACCCATCAGGCAGTGGCCCACATGATTCCGGACAGTGCTCAGGCCTTTCTTGTGCCTCTTCTAAGCCTAGCCCTCGGCTTCTTTGTGAGTCTTCGGGTGGGGGTAATTCTCCTGCTTCTTGTTCTCGTTAGCGGCTTCTTTCTCCAGAAAATGATGGGCGGCAGCCAATTTATGAAGTTTTATCAGGAATCCTTAAACCATCTCAGTGCAGAAACCGTGGAGTATGTTCGAGGCATTCAGGTCGTAAAGCTCTTCGGAAACCGCTTGCAAAGCTTCAAAGCCATGAAAGAAGCCATTGAAAACTATGCAAAGTACGCCTATGAATACAGTTTAAGCTGTAAAACTCCCTATGTTCTCTACCAATGGATTTTCCTAGGCTTAATTCCGATTCTGTCGATTCCCCTATCCTTTCTCCTCGTAAAAGAACCCCATCCGGAAAAAATCATAATCGATTTGATTATGATCTTCTTTCTGGACGGGGTCATCATGGTGGCTTTCATGAAAATCATGTGGTCCGGCATGTACATTTTTAACGCTAGCTTCGCCATCGAGGAAATGGAAAAGCTCTACAAGGCAATGCAGGAAGACAGCCTACAATACGGCAAGGAAGAAAATTTCCCCAATTACAGCATGGAGTTCCAAGATGTGGATTTTTCCTACGGAGACAAGAAAGTTTTGGAAGGGCTTTCCTTCCGCTTGGAAGAGGGAAAAAGCTATGCCCTTGTGGGGCACTCCGGTTCGGGAAAGTCCACCATCGCAAAGCTTTTCTCCGGCTTCTACAAAGTAGATAAAGGACAGATTCGAATCGGGGACCTCCCTATTGAAAGCTACAGTAAGGATGCCCTATGTAAGGCCATCTCCTTCGTTTTTTTCAGGACAGCAAGCTCTTCCATAAGACGATTTATGAAAATGTTCTGCTAGGAAAACCCGATGCTACTCCGGAAGAAGTCCATCACGCTTTGGATCTGGCAGGTTGCAGAGAAATTCTGGAACGTTTTCCCGAGAAGGAAAATACCTTAATCGGGGCAAAAGGCATTTACCTCTCCGGCGGAGAAAAAAACAAAGAATTGCCATTGCCAGAGCCATCTTAAAGGATGCTCCCATCGTGATTCTGGACGAAGCCAGCGCCTCCATCGATGCGGATCAGGAGTATGCCCTGCAAAATGCTTTTAAGAACCTGATTCAGGGAAAAACCGTGATTATGATTGCCCACCGCCTGTCCAGTATTCAGGGACTCCACGAAATACTGGTTTTGGAAGAGGGAAAGATTGTGGAGCGAGGAAGCAGTAAAGCGCTTCTCCAAAAAGACAGTCGCTACAAAAAACTCTGGGAACTTTACCAGACTACGGAAGATTGGAGGATAAACAGATGAAGAATTGGTTCAAAAAACAGTTCTCCCTTACGGATCAGGGCGCAAAAAACCTGCAAAAAGCCAGCCTCTACTGCTTTCTTACCTATTGCATCAACATGGGGCCTGTTATGCTCTTACTCTATCTCGCAAAGCTCCTTCTGGAAAATGCGGATAGGACGGCCTTTTTCACCATGGGAGCTGATTGTTCCGGCGCTCGGTATCCTGCTCGTCCTCTACCTCCTGCTTTCCAAGGAATATGTCTGCCTCTATAACGCAACCTACAAAGAATCGGCGAACTTAAGAAAGAACATTGCAGAAACCCTAGCAGACCTTCCCATTGCCTATTTTTTTCCAAGCATGACTTAAGTGATTTGTCGGAAAGCATTATGTCTGACGTGGAGAGGATTGAACACGCTCTAAGCCATTCCGTCCCCAAAATCGTGGCGATGTTTTTCTTCTTCCCGATTATGGGAATCCTCATGTGCTTCTCGAACTGGAAGCTGTCCCTTGCCACCCTTCTCCCCACGATTTTCAGCTTTCTTTTGATTCCCTTATCGAGAAAGCTCGTGCTGAAAAACAATCAGAAGTACTATCATCTTTTGCGGGAAAATGCGGAAGCTTTCCAAGAGCATATCGACCTGCATCAGGAAATCAGCAGTTTTCTCCCGGACAGGGAGGTTCGAGAAGCCTTATTTCAAAAAATGGATGCACAAGAAAAGCTCCACTTGAAGACGGAAATGGGCTCCTTTATCGTCATGGGATGCTCATCCATTTTTGCTTTCCTGAGTGTGGCTACGGTGATTTTCGTCGGTTTCCCGCTCTATCAAAATGGCAGCCTTTCCCTCCTCTACTTCTTGGGCTTTATCATCGCCTCCATGAAGCTAAAGGAAATCTTCGACATTTCCAAGGAGAGCTTGATGGAAATCTTCTATATCGCACCGGCGGTGCAGCGTATCTCCGAAATCAAGGCCGCAAAGAAGCAGGAAGGAGAGAGTACAGCGCTTTCCGACTTCTCCATTGACTTTCAGGATGTGTCCTTCTCCTACAATGAAGACAGGGCGATTCTGAAAGACGTCTCCATGTCGGTAAAGGAAGGAGAACTTTTCGCTTTAGTGGGCCCCTCCGGCTGCGGAAAAACCACCATTTTACGCCTACTGTCCAGACTCTATGACGCAGATGCCGGAAAGATTCTCATCGGAGGCAAGGATTTACAAAACACGGCCACCGACTCCATTTTCCAAAAAATCGCCATGGTCTTTCAGGAAGTGAACCTCTTTAATACCACTATCCTTGAAAATATCCGTCTGGGAAGATCGGATGCCACGGACGAGGAAGTCAGGGAAGCGGCACGTCTTGCGAACTGTCTGGACTTTATTGAAAAGCTTCCCGAGGGCTTCCAAACCAGAATCGGAGAAAACGGCGCGGAACTCTCCGGCGGAGAAAGGCAGCGGCTTTCCATTGCCAGAGCCTTCTTAAAGGATGCTCCCATACTCCTCTTAGATGAAATTGCCGCAAATCTGGATATTGATAATGAAAGAAAAATTCAGGAAAGCCTCAGCAGCTTAATCCGCGGGGAAAACCGAACCGTGGTTCTCATTTCCCATCGTTTGAAGTCCGTCGAGAAAGCAGACCGTATCTTAGTGCTGTCCTCCGGAGAGGTGGACGCCGTGGGCACCCACGAAGAACTGCTGAATCACTCCAAAGTCTATCGGAATCTGGTAGAAAAGAGCCGGCTTGCAGAAGAATTCAGCTATTAAAGCCGTTTTACGAAAAGGAGACTTGCTTTATGAATAGAAAAAAACTGACCATTAAAGACCTTGTGTCTATCGGTGTTTTTGCCGTGATTTACTTTATCTCTATGTTTGCTGTGGGAATGATGGGCGTCGTTCCGATTTTGTATCTTGTCTACCCTGCTGCCTATGCGCTTATCGGCGGGCCTATCGTCATGCTCTTTATGGCAAAGGTAAATAAACCCTTCGGGCTTCTCATTTTCGGCATGATTACCCCCTGTATCATGTTCCTCTTTGGACATACTTTTGTGGTGCCTCTCCTCTCCCTTCTCTTCTGCCTCCTTGCAGAAGGAATCCGGCGGATGGGGAACTATCAATCCGGCTCTGCCACGATGCTAAGTTATGCGGTGTTTAGTCTCTGGCCCTGCAATTCCCTTCTACAAATGCTTCTTCTGAAAGAGCGCTATATGGAGATGGTTATCAAAGAGATGGGAGAAAACTACGGCAATGCCATTGAAAAACTGCTCAGCGTGCAAAATATGGCTATCGTTTATGTCTGCACCTTCCTTTTCGGTTTACTCGGTGCCTTTCTCGGAAGAAAGCTATTGAAGAAGCATTTTGAAAAAGCGGGAATTGTATAGAAACACGGAGCAGAGCAATACGAGTAGAACAAGGCAGAGCAGAGCAACACGGAGCTAAACAATACGGAATAGAATAATATGGAATAGAATAGTACGAAATAGAACAGTACGGAGTAAAAATAATGCAAAATATAAGTAATTTAGAGCGTAGCATCAAAGAAAAACCTTGGGCAGAAAAACGGAATCCCTTTAATCCGAACCCGATAACGAAGCTTCTCGTTTTACTGTTTTTAGGCTTCACAATCATGCACTATCTCCCCTTTTACAGCGAATGGGCAGTGGTGCTTCTCTTCTCTGTCTTCTTCTTTCTGAATGGCTTCCGAAGAACTGCACTGTTCGCCCCTCTTGTTTTTGCCGCACTCTGCTTTATTCCCGGGTATTCCGCCCAGTATTTTATGCCGGTCCCCTTACGCATTCTGTTTTCCTTTCTCTATATTTTTCGCCTACTTTTTTTACCTTATCTTGCAGGAAGCTTTTTCATGAGGACTTCAGATGTGGGTTCAATCTTAAGCTCCATGGATTTTCTCCATATCCCTCAATGTATTTCTATCCCTGTTGCCGTGATGTTCCGTTTTTTCCCTGCCTTCACGGAGGAGAAAAAAGCTATTGAGCGAGCCATGAAGATTCGGGGATTCAGACCCGGAATCCCATCCAAAACCTGCTCTATGTTTCCATTCCCTCCTCATCATTTCTTCGAATATTGCGGAGGATATCGCGAAGGCGGCGGAATGCAAATGCATCGAGAATCCCGTCAAAAAGACGCGCTACAATACGGTTCGTCTGCAAATCGTGGACGCTGTTTTTCTATTTTGTATCCTGCTGATACTGGGGCTAAGCTATTTTGGAGTTCGCTGACTACACTATTTTGGGGAATTCGGTGACTACACTATTTGGAAATTCGGTGACTGCACTATTTGGGAATTCGGTGACTACGCTATTTCTTCCCGGTGCAATCAAGGAACGAAGAGGAAGATCCATCCCCTTCCTTATCCCGCTTAGATTGGGGCTGAACTTCTAATGAAAAAAACAGTAAAAAAGTGATAAAAAGGAGTTTTTATGCTTTCTTTCGAAAATTTTTCTTTATCCTACGGGGAGAATGCCCCGGTGCTACAGGACATAACCCTCTCGATGAAAGAGGGAGAGTGTCTCCTTCTTACGGGAGAAAGCGGCAGCGGGAAATCCTCCCTGATTCATGCCGTAAATGGACTGGCTTATCAGTACTACAACGGAAAAAGCAGGGGGAAACTCCTTTTTCAGGGGGAAGACTTGTCTTCCCTTCCCATTTACAAAATTGCCCTACGGATTGCCACCGTTTTCCAAAATCCGAAAACCCATTTTTTTAATATTAACACCACAAGAGAATTGCTTTTCACCATGGAAAATATGGGACTGGACCGGGCTGAAATGGACAGGCGAATGGAAGAGCTTCTCTCCATTTTCCCTATCGAAAAACTGCTTGGACGAAATATCTTCGCCTTATCCGGCGGAGAAAAACAGATTCTTGCCCTTGCTTCCGCCTATCTCTCCGGCTGCCCCTTTCTTGTTTTTGGACGAGCCCTCTTCCAATCTGGACGAAGGCTCCATTGCCGTTCTAAAAAAACCATGCTCCACACTCTGAAAGAAAAAGGAATTACGATTCTTATTGCCGAACACCGCCTTTATTATCTGATGGACTTAGTTGACCGGGTGGCTTTTTTAGAAAAGGGAAGACTCTGTAAGTTCTTTTCCCGGGATGATTTTTTGGCTCTTCCGGAGGAAAGCATCAAAGCCATGGGACTTCGCGCAAGAAGCAAGCCGAACCTCTCTCTTCCGGAATGGAAAAATGAGGGAGCACTGAAGTATCAAAAGGAAGATTGCTTTGTCTCTTTTTCCTTTGGAAAGATTTACGGTATTGTGGGAGAAAACGGAATCGGAAAGTCCACCTTTCTTCGTAAGCTCAGCGGTTTAGAGAACGAAAAAAGGAAGCCATTTTTCTCTTTTCGGAAAAGAACTCAGAAAAAGACAGCGGCTTGCACTTTCCGCCATGGTTATGCAAGACGTGAATCAGCAATTGTTTGGAGACTCCGTAGAAGAAGAGATGGAACTGGGGAAGACAGGACAAAAACGAAGTCTGAAAGAGAGATGCAAGGGGATAATAGACGGGCAAGAAAACGAACAAAAATAAGACAAAGCCACATAATACGACAAAAGAAGAACTCCTCAATGCGCTAGGACTATCCGAGCTAAAAGACCGTCATCCCATGAGTCTTTCCGGCGGACAAAAGCAACGTCTTGCCCTTGCTGCAACCCTCTATCAGGAGGCAAAGCTTTTCTTCTTTGATGAGCCCACCAGCGGCATGGATCAGAAGAATATGCTTCGCATCGCTCGTCTCTTAAAGTCCGCTATTCGAGAGGATCGAATCTTCTTCCTTGTGTCTCACGACTATGCCTTTTTACAGGAAGTGGCGGATGAGGTGGTGGAAATCGATTCCTTGACGGGAAATTTCAGATTCCCTCCTACTTCAGAATCACCCCGCTAAGATACACCAGAATCGGCATGGAAATGATAGTACAGAGGGTCGTGAAAATGTTGATACAGCTCGCATACTCCTCTTCTTTTTCCATAGAGGATGGCAAACTGGGAAACATTCGCAGCCGCCGGAGCCATGGCACTTAAAAAGGTCACGAGGAAAAGGACAGGATTGTCCAGAAAGCCGTCTATCCTGCTGAGCACAGAAATCAGCAAAAGGTAGATAAAAGGGAAGAAAAGCAGTCGGAAAGCCGTAACCATATAGATTCTTCGATAGGATACTATCTTTTTGAAAGACATACTGCCCAAAACGATACCGGTAATCAACATACTGATCGGCCCGATCATTTTCCCTAAATCCGAGATGGCAAGGGAAATCGGTGCCGGGAGCGAAACCTTCGTGAAGAACAAAAAGACACCAAAAAGAATGGCTAGGATGTTGGGGTTAAACAGGATTTTAAGAAAGGCGTTTTGTTTCTGTCCTCCTCTAGACTGTTCTTCTTCGGATTGTTTCTCTTCAGATTGTTTCTCTTTACATTGTTCTTCTTTGTGTTGCCCCGCCTTTCCCTGAAACAAATGAATCCCGTGCGTCCAGACTAAGAGATTATACACGGTGATGTACGCCGATACATAAAGCAGATACTCCTCTCCTAGGACACTGGCAACAATGGGAAGAACAAAATTTCCGCAGTTCGTGTATTCTAGAGACATTTCCTCTACAGGGCTTAAATGCAGCGGCTTTCTGAGTAAGGTGCCGAGAAAGAGAAAAAGGAAGTTTGCCAAAATGGCATAAAAAAAGCAGAGAAGAAGACTTTGCCCCGCCTTTCCGTCTACTTTCATGGAAAAGGAACTCACGATAACACAGGGAGACAGGAGAAAGACCGAAATCTTCGATAAAGCAACGCTGTCTTCCTTTTTTAACAGTTTCGTTTTAACCAGTACTACCCCGGCTCCTACCAGAACAAGCAGGGAGAGTATTTTAGAACCCAAGGGAAAAACCAAATTCGTCATATTTCCTTATAGTAAATATGCTTTATTGACTAAAGCATTTATTTCGCTGTCAATATTTAACTTTATATCTTTTTAGATTATGGGGAACAAAGCATTGATAATCACTTTGCATTTTCTTTTAATTGTCCTGCTCTATTATTTTCTAATTTCAAAAATATCATCCCCCTAAGTAAAAATCTATTTTACTTAGAATAAAGTATACTTGCTGTAAGTAAAATTTTTAAAGCATTATTTTTTTACTTACACAATCAAATGCCTCTCTAAGGATGGAGTAAACTTACTGTCAGTTAACGAGCTTCAAAAATACACCTTGATAAAGGTCTTCAACTTTTCAATTATCTTATTATCATTTTTTTATTTCATGTCAAAATTTTTATAATAAACGGAGGTGGTTCCGTATGGAGAAAGTCTTCTTAACCGTTTCTCCCGGAATTGATGCATGGAGCCCATCTATATATTTTCTTTGACGCATCATAGTGCTCTTTCAACACATCTCTAAGCCTTATTTCTTTTTACGCTTATCCCTTCTGTTCCGGTCGCCCCCAGCTTCCTTTCTTCTCGACCTATCCTCACCAACTGAAGAAGTTTCTCTCTTCCATAGTTTCTCTCATAACACCTTAGCTTACTCATCTTGTCAGCACCTTTTTGGCTCCATGATAAAGGTCTTGAACTTAAGCGATCAGATAACACATGACTTACATGACTCTCTGCACTACAGCCTTGTACAAGCTTGTTTCTTAGCGTTCTCCTGATAGCTGCCCAATTCTCTAGCACATACGTCCGTAAGCTTTCTATTCTCTCTATATTTCTCCCTGATGCCGCCATACAATCTATATATTTTGAGAATGAAGCCTTAGTGGAATGCTTAGAGTATAGTAAATGCCATAATTCTTCTTTGGCGATATCCTTTTCATCTAACATCTGCGCTGCAGCCTGATTAATATATTTCATCAAGTGAAATTTATCTGCACAAAAGACTGATTTTTCAATGAACTCCGCCCCATTCTTTATCCACTGGGCTCCATCACCACTAATAAATACTTTCTTTAAGGTCTCTTTATCATATGTCTTTTCAATGTAGTCAGAAACCTTAGTCCAAAGACATGCATTTCCTTCTTTTCCGGGATAAAGTCCGGCAAAATAAAAAGCTATTTTTTTGAGTTCTTTTTCTTCCTTTACAGCCGGATTCAAACTTTCCTTCATGTACGTAAATCAGTTTTAGAAATAAAGCTCTTATTATCCTTGGACACCTTGCCATGCTGTTCCGCAATGTGATCTTCATCTGCTTCGATAAAAAAGATACTCCACTTGCTTCTTGCCGGAAAGATCCTCAAGGGTAATGCTATCTGATAGACTATGTATTTTATTCATCACTGTAGTTTTGCTAATTCTTTGTTTGGATGGTAGTATCTTTGTTGCCTCACAATAGCTTGTTTTTAATGCCTCCGTGAGTAGCATTACCTCAGCTTCTTCACTAAACCTCTCATGGGAATCCAAACCTATTAGTTCTTCTAGCAAGTAAGAATGACCTCCTTGCTCTGCTTTCCTCTTGAAATACGTACAATCAAACACAACATCCCCAACAGAGGTAATCAGCGTACGCTTATCGACTCTCTGGATGTTGAAACGTTCTTTTCTAACTCCACACTCACTAAGCATTGAATTCATTCTTGAAAGGACTTCGCCCAAGAAAGAAGCGAGAAAAAAGACTCTGTAGAGCTTTTTCACAGACCTCTCCAGAGAACTAAAGTCCTTAGGATTGTCAAAAAATTTCTTCTCTGCATCAAGTAACCCTTTTACCAAATCTTCTAATAGTGCTACAATATCCACGAGAGTAGTCTCCTTTGCATAGTTTTTTAGTCGAAACCATTGTATCAAAGGATTAATGATTACTCTCTTTTTATTTCTTTATCAACTGACAAAATCTTTACTCTATTCTCTCTAAGTAAAAATCAAAATGATTTTCTAAGCAATATAGGTCTGAACTTGGGGCACGCTCTCGCTAGCTTCGCCTGACTGAGCAGTGGTTTTGTTAACCACTGCTCACTTTGCTTCGCAAAGCAACTTCCTTCGGAAGTTGGTCTCGTACAGAACAACTTTTCTGATGAAAAGTTTGTCCTTACGTAACGGATACTAAGCGAAAAACTGCGTTTCTCTTGTTTTTCGCAAGTATCGGGCTCAGACTACCCCGCATTCAGACCTATATTGCAAAGAATATCTTAATTATTTTGATTTTTTACAGCCCCTTTTCAAGTTTTACAGGCTATTTTTTATTTTTTCCTCTTATACAGAAGATAGTACAGAGCGATACAAAGTGAACTCATGACAAAGGCAAAAGCATAGTAGAGCATCTTTGAGCTGTCCGCTGTTTTTACCTTTCCAAGCCCCGCTTTTCGCAGAGTGCTTAAAAGCTTTTTAAGACGTCTTAATTCTGCCAATTCTTCTCCTGATAAGGCTCGCTTTCTGCTTATGGCAAGAAGCTCATCTATCCGCTTTTCTATTTCTCTCGCCGTTCTCGGAACTTTCGGATTGCTATTCCACTTCTCCTCCGGCTTTTCAGCCTCCGGAGTGCCCCCATCCGGAACAGGGGGAATGATTTCCGGCTCTCCCGGTCCGCCCGGAGTCGGCGGCACAACGGGAATCGGTATCGGTTTACGTCCACCTCCACCGCCTATGCCGCCTCCACTACTGCTTCGCGTATATTGATTGTCAAAAACAATCTCCGTTACTTCTTCTCCATCCTTATAAATCTTCTTTTCTACAATCAAATCATATAAGCTGTCTTCACTTTGCTTTACCGTAAAGCTGATGGTATAGACGGAGGGATCATAGGTATATCCATGTATTCCATTATTCACTTCTTCTAAGGTATAGTTGAAAGTTCCCGGTTCTGTAAAATGTATCGGCTCAAAGGCTGTGTGCCCCTCTCCCACAAGCATCACGATTTCACTATCCGAGAAGCTGCCATCCGGCATAGGCTGTCCTGTACCCGGGGCCTCCGCTTTCAGATTAAATTCGAAATTGGCGGCAGATGCGGGAGGGGTACCGGAAACAATCTTATCCAGTTCTATTCTTCCCTCTGTGGAATAAGGCTTAAAAGTGTTCGTGAACTCCAAATCATCTCCCGTTACCAAACCAAAGAACTTACCAACACCAAATTCATTTACCGAAACCTTTATATTTCTTATCGGATTTTGGTCATTTTCCACTCCGGGATAATCTCCACTTTCCGTAATCGTGTACTCATACACTCCTGACGTCGAGAATACAATCTTTCCAAAATCCACCTCTCCGCCATCTGCATCCGGGTTTTCAAGGGTCAGACTGTCTCCCGTTCCGGCAGCGGCAGGCATAGGACAGGACGGAGTCTTTCTCTTTAAGATAAAGTTAAAGTGGTGACTGATATTCGGTGTCCTAAGTCCGGGCGCTGCTGTAAGGAATTTTTGCACCTTAAATTCCGTCTCATAAGATGAAGCCGTATAAGCATTGTGGAAGATAAGGGGATTATCCGTATTATAGGTCAAATTCGAGGTCAGCTGTCTATGGTCCGGATCCGTCACGGTAATGGTAACAAACTTTTCTCCCATATCCAGTTTTTGAAATCCGTTATCATGTAAGCCTTCTTCTTTAATCTTATACTTATAGGTTCCGGGACGAAGCAGGCGGATATCGGTAAAGCTTGCCGTACCTCCGTCGGGATCGGGATTCTTTATAGAAGGTAGAGGATTCCCGTCTTTATTCTCTACCGGTGCACCGGTAACATCTTCCATAGTGTAAGTGAATTTGTGCGCAATCGATCCCGGATGCGTTCCCCCCTGTATTTCCAGAACCTTCTTTACAGGAAGGTCAAAAATATACGGCTTTACCAGTTTATGTTTTGCAAACGACTGCAAGGTTTCCACAATCGCAGTAGAAGGCGGCTGTGTTCCCTTAAACTGAATACACTTCATCTGCGCCGTATTGACATTTTTCACGCTGACTTTCGCCTGATCTGTCGTTGCCTTCATTTTCAGATTGGCAATCAGTAAACCTTGCTGGTCCAAGGTGAATTTCTTTCCGGCCGCTGTAGTACGAAGGTCAAAGGCGATAGCCTGAATCTGCTTCTTATCTATACCGGTATTCGCACTCTCATTTTCATAGTTCCATTCTTTCCAAATGCTTGTGCCGGTATTCTTAGGATTATTCGGATTTCCATCCGTTGCATAGCCCGGATCATACAGTGCTTTACCAAGGTCTTTTTGTGCCTCGGTCGGAACGCTGTAGGAAACGAATACTCGGGGTTTTAAAGTATCCAAAGAAGCCGAATTGGCAGGATCATAGGTTCTCTTTGTAAGCATGGTCTCAATATCTACGCCGTCAAATTCCCCGTTCTTATCTCCTAAAAGATCGAAAAAGTACCATATCCGTGGTTCTGGTTGTCCCAGCCGCCTGATAAAGTATACGATATTTATAAGGGTCTCCCATATAGCTGATATTGTCCGTCAGATAATTCGAATTAATCTCTGTTGATACAGTATTCGTAAAGCCCGCTTCCAGAACCGTGACCGGTCCAAAGACCATCGGTCTTTGGAAAACCGAAGTGGTAAAGCGAGAATTCAATTCAGCTGCATCATGTCGAATATTCTTATAATAGCGAATCTTTTCCAGAACAGGAAATTTCCCCCGTTCATCGGATATATAGTTCCCAAACCAGACCGTGTTCGGGTCCGTGTTGACATAGCCCACGGTATTCACCACATTTCTTCCTCTGTCAACAATATTGAAGTAGGGGTTACTTAGGGTATAAGTCAGCTTCCAGCCACTTATGTTAAAACGCTTATTCCAAAGACGGTGAACGGGATCGTTCGGTGCGGTAAAGCTAATGATCATCATATCCTGCCCCGAACCTTCCCAGTTTTTGGAGATTTGAACCGTATAATCATGTCCCCTCTGATATCGCAAGGAAGGCGTAACCGCCCAACCGTCAAGCCATGTTCCGATATCAATGGAACTGTCGATAACCTCCGTTCCGGCGGGCAATAAATCATAGATGATGCCTTGGTTAACTTGATAGGTTTTGGTATATTCATCCCCTTGAAGACTGGCGGGTAATGATCCTGAATTCGTTCCTTGAACACAGACATCGATGGTTTGTGTGCCGGTTTCAGGATGATCCTCAAAGTTTTTATTGACCTTGGTAAGTCTGGAAATGATGTTTAAGGGGGTCAGAACATAGCCTATCTGCGGCCAGTAATGCCCAATACGTGTTCCTACGGGAGCTTTGCTATATTGTCTGCCTTCTGCAATTGCGGCTCCTGCAAGAAAATTGACATTATAGTCATCCGTTCTCTCCATAGTGGCTGATATGGTATTCTGCATATCCGGAGTGGGGGTAATGTCAATGGTATAGCTACATTCAAACTCATTCCTATAGTAGGGGGAGTTTTGCCTCAATTGTAATCCTACTATCGCATTTTTATCGCCCGGGACAACATGCTCCAGGCTAATCTGATTGTTTACACCAATAGCCGCTCCGGAATTCGCGGTATAGACCGGTGGCGTCTGCCCCGGCTCCGCAGTAAACACCGGTTTTCCTTGGCTATCATAGGAAAATGCTCCATACTTAAAGTAGTTTGGTTCACCTTTTTTTCTCAACCAGACTTCTACCGGAGGATAGTTTTCATGCCTCGGCCGCATGTTGGGCTTTTCATTAAACTTAACGCCGGGAACCAGGGAATTCGTTACCTGCTCCACATCATAAACCTTCATCCAATCCAGATAGATACTGCTATAATGGTAGTCATTCTCCTTAAGTTCATAGGGTCTTCCCCCCCCCGATGAAAGTCGTTTGCGTTTCCCTTATCAAGTTCGAGCCCATACAGATCATCCTTTGCAAGGTCCGTGCTAACGGGTTGTCCGTTCAAAGGACTCGGGTAGCGAATCTTGGAAGTAAAGAGATAGTACTTTCCGTCAGTGATCGTAACTCCGGAACCATTCGGATCCGCGCTTCCATTTGAAGTAGAATAGTTCGCTCCGGAAAAAGCTATATTTTCGGCATCCGCTTTGTACACCGCAGAAAGGCTAAAGCTCTTGGTCCGCGTTCCGTGTCGTAAGGGAGCGCTTTTTCCTTCCTTATAGATACTCTGTAAGCCAAAGATATCCAGAAAGTTCTGTCTTTCCTCAACAGCATATTTTTTATAGGAAAACATCCCGCCACCCTTTGGCGCGGGGAAGATTCTCATAATCTCGCTCTGCGGGACAGATAAATTCTCCCTCTTATGTCCGTCCGCCCAGATTTCCGTAAATTGAATCTCATTTTTTATTTGTAATCCATTCTCCGCTACATTTTGTGTAGGATCATCCAATGCCGCTTTCAATTTTGAATAGGGATACTTAAATAAAAGGGCATAGAGCTGAGAATTGTATTTCGCATAGGGAGAGTAATTGTGTTCCGTTAGATACGGTTCATTATCCGGTAATCTGTAACGGCTGGGGTCTTGGGATATACCAACCTGATCTCTTCCAATAGGATTTACAAGGTATCGTTCATTTCCTGCCGGGAGAGGGGCAGTAGGCGGAAGATTCATATTCTTGGTAATATTTCTATATCCGTCTCGTGCATACACTTCGATATTATCCTGCCCGTCCAGATTGTACAAAAAGTAGTCTGATCTACTATCCATAGGCATCTTTTTCGCGCCGACAAGCTCACCTCCATCCCTTTTGTTGAGATCAGACGGTATATTAAGCTGATATTTAAAGGGCTGTGAACTTCCCCTTGCTCTGTCTACTCTTACATACCATACGGCATAAAAGTAGTCATTTGCGTCGGCGGGCACCGGCCCCCAAGAAGTATCCCATTTAAAGAATACACCTCCATTTACATCGGCAGTACCCGGCTTTAAAGTGACCTTCGTCGGATTGACTTTGGTTTCTACATGAACCGACATCCTTTTCTCGGACTCTCCATTTAAGATTCCGCTGTTTTCAATCTTTAATTGAATAGGAAACTCATAATCGTAGACACCTTTATTCAGTGCATTATCATGTCGCACCTTCAACATGCTGGGAGTGAGGTCGTAAGCAAAGTCCGCCTTAAAGGTGATTCCGCCACTTAATATGTTATAGTTCTGTAAGCACAAGAAGGGCTCCCCGTCCTTTTCTTCCAAGGTATAGTTGAAGCTACTCTGGTCGTTGGTATCCGGGGCCATGGGAATTCCGTGCCTAACAGAAGGCTCCACCTTATATACCCAGTTTTCCCTATTGGTAGACACAGTGATTTTATTTTGATTCCAAGCAGCATCATCCCAGCCCTTAAAGATACGGGCAGGGATATAGAGTTTTACAGATCCGGGATCGTATTTTGTATTTTTATCTCCTCTTAGGGTCATCTCTACCGCAAGTGTTGTCGTATTCACTGCATTGGAATAATATTCAGGCGGAACAATACTTAGTTTTTCCTGTTTTCGTATATCTCCATTACTGCCATCCTTATAACTATGCCCGGTCCTTGCCGCCACTGTTCCGGCATGAGGATCCGCCGGTTCCTTCCAATACGCCCGCAATTCATGCGTAACAATCCCCGGGGCTCCCATCAATCTCGCCAGTACGAAGGGACTGAAATGTTTTGTGGAGAAAAACAAGACTTTCCTCCTCTTCCTTAACCGGAAGAATCTCTGTCGGACGTCCTTCGGAAAGATGCACAATGCGAAGTTCATCCTCTGCTTCTATCTCTATCTTTTCTCCGCTTTTAGTCTTCTTTCTCCGTTTTGGCTTTCTTTTCTCCGTTTTTGGCTTCTTTCTCCGTTTTAGCTTCTTTTTCCGTTTTATTTTCACTCTCTGCTTTTAGTCTTTTTCTCTTCCTTCTCCGCTTTTTTTAATTTTATCTACTTCTTTTTTTCTATTTCTTCATTTTTTTCTAGATGTTCTTCGAATTTTTTTGCAAGTTCGGAATCCGTTACTTTCTCTTCTACTTTCTTGCCTTCGTTCTTTCCTTCTGCTTCCTCTGCCTTGCTTTTGAGCTTCTCTTGTCTCTGAAGCTTCTTCCTGCGTATTCGAGTCTTCTGCATCTTCCCCTATAAGCTCTTCTTTCCCATCTTCTTCAAGGACTTCCTTTTATTTTTTTCCGTCTTTTTCCAGACGGATTTCAACTTTTTCCCATTCTTCGGCTGGACTTCCTTTTCTACCCCGTCAATTTCCCGGTAAAAAGGAAATATCCACCACTTCTAGAAACCTCTATCTCCGATTCTTCTTCTGATTCTCCTTTTTGATTCTTCTACTTCTTTTTTTCTTCTTTCTGATTCACCTTTTTTTCTTCTTTTTAATTCTATTTTTATCTTCTATTTTGCTTTTCTTCCGTTGATTCTGCTTTCGCTTCTTTCTTCGCATCCTCCTTACGATATTGCGCTTCCAAAGCTGCCTTTGCTTCCTCGATAATGGATTCTTCTTCCAGTACTTCTACCTTCATCTTGGTTCCTTCAAAAAAGGTTTTATCTCCAAAAATAGCCGTTACCGTAAGGTCATGGTCTGCCTGCTCACTAAAAGAACCGGCGTCCATATATTCCGCCTTTTTCTTCTGTGCTTCTTCTTCGGAAAGTCCGGACTCTCCCGCTTCAGAATTTTCTTCGGAGCCATCCTCAGCACCTATCTCCTCCGGGCGGTCTTTTGCAATATTTTCTCCATTTTCAGCCTGATTGCCGGCTTCCTCTTCATTAACGGATGAAATCCCCTCTTCTGAAGAGACACTCTGCTCATTTTCGCTATCATGGCTTACACTCTGCTGTTCTTCCGACTCAATCCGTTCGGCTATCTCTTCCAAATTTCCCTCTGCACAGCTTATTCCCTGCATACTTCCTACAAGTAAAACAAAGCACAGGAAATACGCCATTCCTTTTTTGAAAATCTGCCTTGACCATAATTTCGGCTTAAATAAGCCACTCTCGAAATGGATATCCTTCTCGCTCCCCAGTTTTTTCATCATATACCTCGGCTTTCTTAATTTCGTGTATGATATATACTTCTGCAATTTTCCTATATGCACAAGTACCCTTAACTGTTTATCGACAATATAATAGATTTTTATCCGTTTTCGATCCATTTTTTTATCAATTTTTTATAAAAACAGATTTATTCGTCAAGATTTTCCTTAAATCATCCAATGTTTTTCTGTAGGATTTTCCGCGTAAAAAGAAGCCCGAGGAACTGTTCCTCGAGCTTCTTTTTTTATTTCTTCTTTCTTCCGTAAATGCCGTAGAAGGCAAGTCCGAGAATACTTAAGATAAAATGCAGCTGCATAATACAGCATCTTAGAGCTATCATCCGTCCTTACCATTCTCGTCCTCTCCCAAAACATCAAAAAAAGCACCATATCTGTTGTTCTGGTGTCCGCGTTCGCCCAATAGAAGAGTCTTTGGATATACCCAACAGTGTTCATTGCACTCCTCTGCTTTCCTTTTCTGTGCCGTCATAAAGATGCCTATTTATTTTAAAAAATAAAAATTGAAGTTTAAAAATTTTTTTAACGAATCCATGGCAAAAAAACACAATGAAATGGATGTGCTTCTTCTCACTCTCGACCTTTATCTCCCTTTTATGCATCGTGACAATTTCCTTGGCAATGGAAAGGCTGAGCCCATAACCCTTTCCTCCGGAATGAGACTCATCGAGTCTAAAGAAGCGTTTAAATAAATTATTTCTTTCCTGCTCTGAAAGCTCCTTTTCTATAACATTGGATATACCGAGCACAAGCAATTTTTTCTTTTTCACTAAAGATAATTCCGTGGCTGTATTCGGAACAGAGTACTTCAAGGCATTTTCCAAAAGAATGGAAAGGAGCTCTTTTAGCTTCTCTTCATTTCCCAAGACATATAGCTCTTCTTCGATTGTATATTCCAGACTTCTCCCCTTATCAAAAAACAAGGGTTCAAAGTACATACACTCTTGCTCCGCAATATGGGATAAAGACAACTTTTCAAACTGCTCTTTTCTATCCTGCAGATTTTCCAATCGGCTTAAATCCAGTAGTGACTCTGTCAAATGCTTCATCCGAGTACTCATTTCCTCGATACCCGCAATATTGTTTTCGATATTTTGACGCAAGAACTCCTCTGATGCCAAAAGTCTTTCTCCGGATTGAAAGAACAGTTTCTCCATATTTTTTTGCAGATTTCCGACATTGTTTATAATCACCGTAAGCGGTGTTTTCAGCTCATGAGAGGCATCGGAAATAAACTGCCTCTGACTAAGCATCGCTTCTTTTTACTGGTCTTACGCTTTTCCGTACAAAAAAAGCGGGATAAGATGATAATGAGAGTAGAGAGGAGAAAGAATAAAGCAATCAGGACTATCGAAAGTCTCTTGATACTCTTTTATTTCTTTTGCTAAAATCCGTTACAGCAATACGATAGGAAGGCTTCGTTCTTTCCGTTTTTTTGTATTTTCTCCATTTTCCGGCTTAAAAGTCTTCAGGAGAATTAAAACCTTCAGGAGAATTATCCTTTTCACAGTAATACTGTAGCTTCCCCCCTCCCATGGAAGAGTAAAAGGATTCCTTTCCCCCTTTTATCTTAGACAGGGCATCCTGTACCAGCTTTTCCTCCGTGTCCGTTTCCAGAAAATAATCCTCTCCGAAACTTTCCATGACTTCTCCATTGTCTGAAATAAAGATTTGGTATATGGGATAATTTTCCGAAACGGAATGGTTCATCGGACCTTGCACAGACGATGAAAGTGCATTTTTCACTCCGGAATACAGGCTGTTTCTATTAAAGTAGAAAAGAAAAAGCAGCAAAAAGAGCAGTAGAAAAATGCTGACCGCGGAAAGTAGCATGGTCAGTCTTTTTTGTAATTGTTCAATCATGCGTTTCTTCCTCCAGGTGATAGCCTAGTCCGCGGCTTGCCACGATTGCAATATCCGAGGAAAGAGCCTTCAATTTCTTCCGTAAAAAACCGATATAGACCTCGACATTGTTTTCCGTTGCATCGCTGTCAAAGCCCCAGATTTTTTTTCCAAAAAGGTATTTTTTTCGTGATATTGTTCTTGCTTTTCGCTTAAAAAGCAGTTTCATCATCTGAAACTCCTTCAAGGAAAGACGAAGCGCATTTTCCCCGGAAACAAGCTCCGAGGAGTCCAAGTCGAGGGAGGTATTTCCGAAGCTGATTTGATTGACCTCTTTTCCTTGTCTCCGAAGAAGTGCATTGATACAGGCAAGCAGCTCTCTCTTATCAAAGGGCTTTGTCAGATAATAATCCGCACCGGAGTCAAGTCCCTCCACCCTGTCCAAGATGTCCGACTTCGCAGTCAGCATCAGAATCGGAAGTCCGTTTTTTTCTCTTTACGAAGAGTCCTTGCGACCTGAAAGCCGTTCAGCTTCGGAAGCATCAAGTCCAAAAATCAATAAATCAAAATGCGCATTACGCGCAAGCTCCAAGCCTTCTTCCCCGTCATAAGCCAAAGAAACGCCGTGTTCGCTTTCTTCCAATATTTCTCTCAAAGATTTTTGCAAGCAATACTTCATCTTC